>JAABUN010003193.1_pt1 | contig 26276 bp, 23 predicted proteins | sample 5559311 | NCBI WGS metagenome assembly JAABUN01 (sample SAMN10711877, study PRJNA513370) | rock metagenome | isolation source: Antarctica rocks | place: Antarctica: Victoria Land, Siegfried Peak sud
TTTGATTACAGCACCATGAAGTGGTTTATATACTCCTCCCGCAAGGCGTATATGAGGGGCCAACCCTCATCTTTTATACAGCATTGAAAAGAACTTGCATCCTTCTCATTCGTGACACACTCCAGCCTACTTTTCCACCAATGGAAGTAACGGAAGTATTGCCGATGCGCACCTGGTTGGAAGCTGTGGCTGAAGCTTGATTGCCGATAACCGTAACATTGGTGAGGCCGGATACCGAAGTGGGGGCTTTATAGCCTACAAACGTGCTATACGTATAACTGTAGGCAGCACCTGCGGAATCACCAACGGCCGTGTTTTTATATCCGGTGGTGTTGTTTTGTAGGGCGTAGTTACCTACCGACGTATTATACGTTCCGGTGGTGTTTTTGTAAAGCGCCTCATAACCATAGGCCGTATTATTATAGCCTGTGGTATTAGCGGTTAAAGCATAAACACCACTGGCAGTATTGGCATAGCCGGTAGTATTGTTGAACAAAGAATGAGAGCCATTGGCAAGATTACCATTAACTCTGATAAGATAGTTTTCGTTTTTAAGTTGTGAGGTGTCCCGCGGACCATTAAATACCATACTTCTAATCACTCTCCGTTTAATTGAATCCCATCCTATCATAACTCCATAGGAACCACTGCTGGCCCAGGTATGGGTTACTTTAGAATCGTGAAGCCAGGTAGCTTTCCACGCCACTGAATCTCCCATAAGATAATATTTCGTTTCAGAAAGCACTGCTTTTTTTATAGCTTCTTCTTCTGCACTTTGCGCAGAGGCTTTAGGTAAAGCAGCAGCAAATAATATAAGAGCTGAAAATAATAATTGAACTTTCATAAAGGTTTTTTTTATTTAACCAGGTAAATTGCATACTCTGTTGCATCCATAAAAAATGCAATCAACTTTTTGTAAAGAGGGGCAAGAAAAGCAAAAAAATATTTTAATTTTCGAAGTTTCGATGTTTATAATATATTTTAATTACTGTACTAAACTAATGCATACAAATACTTCTAGGTGCCAATCAGCAGTTGACAGATTATAACAGCAGTTTGAATAAGCGAATAAGTGACCAAAGGCACTTCTTACCGAAATCAGAAATATTTCAATAAAGCATCTTTACGACTGCGCGATACATTTACAGAAGAGCCATCGCTCATAACAAGATAGCCACCTTCACCCCGTACATATTTTGCTACTTCATTTAAATTTACCAAATGGGAATGATGTACACGAACAAAGAAATCAAAGTCGTGCAATTGCTCCTCCATTTCTTTTAATGTGCGGCAGGCAACAATTTTATTTTTATTTTTAAAATAAAGATAGGTATAGTTATCATCAGCTTCACAACGTATTACACTGTCTGCAGGAACTAATTCAAATCCTTCAGCAGTGGGGACAGCAATTTTGTTGAATTGATGACCCTTGCCATTTATTTTTTTCAATAGCATCTGAAATTGTTCAGCCATTGGCAAATGCCGCTGCTCCTGTACTTTTTTTACAGCACTCACCAGTTCATTTGTGTCAACCGGTTTTAGCAAATAATCCAATGCGCTGAAACGAATAGCCTTTATAGCATATTGGTCGTAACTGGTTGTAAAGATGATGGCAAAGGGAATTTCATCAAATTGCTCCAGCATTTCAAAACCATTCATCGTCGGCATTTCTATGTCAAGAAATACAAGGTCAGGTTTTAATTTTTCAATTGCTTCCAGGCCTTTTTTTGCAGAACGGCATTGTTCCATAACCTTTACATCTGCACAATGTTCTTTTATTAGAATACTTAGTGTCTCAATGCAATGTATTTCATCATCTATAATAATAGCTTTAATCATGTATTGCCGTTTTTGAAACAGAAACTTCCATTAGCGCGTTAAAAAACATTACCCATTTCATCATAACCATAAGGTATAAAAAGTATCTAAAAGCTGAAATTAAAGATAAAGACAACAGTTTTAGAAAAAGAACGGTAACACCAAGTTCTGTAAATACTTTAACCTCTGCCCGACCTTCCAGAATGCCGGGATTAGGATATGAATCTCCGGCATTGTAAAATTCTAATTTAAACTAAGTTCTCTGTTGAAACTTCCTTTTAACGGTTCAATGTTACTTTCAATATTTCACCACCACCTGCTGCAGCCCCAAATCCCCAATTTAATACATATAGGTTTCCATCCGGGCCATAAGCGATTGCTGTGGGATTAGAAAGCCCTGTTGCAATTTCATCTTTTGAGCCGTCAGGATTAACCCTTACTACCTTTCCTGTGCCTGGAGTTGTATACTCATCTCCATTCCTTTTTCCGGTCGTAGTTTCTAATACATACATCCGGTCCCGGTTGTCGAATACTAATCCAAGTATGGCTGTCAAACCGGTTTCCACAATTTTGGTTTGCCCGCCAGGTGTAATCTTGTAAATGTTTGAGCTGCCATCAGAAAAGGGAGAGACCCCAAGATTACCGACATATAAATTTCCATGGTAGGCCAGTGCTGTAGGAACGTTGTGCCCGTATTTTGCAGAAAGATCAACCACCTGGGTAATAACTCCATCGGTGGTTACCTTTACTACCACGCCGTGATTAGCATCTACGACATACAAATCGTTACCAACACTGATCATATTGTACCATGCACCTTCAGCATCAAAATCATCTGTGGGAGGATGTGCTACAGGGTGTGCTACCAGCCAGGCCCCAAGGTCAGCAATTACTGTAAACGTTCCGTCTGAATTCATTTTTACGACGCTGGTAGGAACGGTTGGAACGCCATGTCCGCATCCGGCAAAAAGCAGGGCATAAAGTGTGTTGCCGATAAAGGCTACATCTGATGGGCCCAATATGTCACCGTAATGGGATATTGTTGTAGGAACTTTATTTGTAACTGTAATTCGTACACCATCAGAACCAAACTTTGAAATTCGTCCGCCGGTTGTACTTCCTAAATAAGGACCATCGGGCGGCACTAACTGCGGACATTGCTTATCATAATTCTCTGTTCCGCCCAGACCGGCTTCTGCTACATATAATTTGCAATCTGGTCCGAACTTCAACCCACGTGGATTGTTCAAATCTGTGGCAAAAACGCTAACAGCAGCAGTACCTGAATTATTTCTTTTTGCCAGGACTCTGTTTTCCGGATCAGGCGAGAAGCAATTGTTAGAAGGCTGGTGATCATGTTTTTTACATCCTATTGAAAAGATAAAAGAAAAGGTGACAAGAAAGAGCAGTGATTTTAATTGTGTTCTCATAATGTTTAATTTGAGTTGATATAAAAATGAAATCATTTCTTTGCGGTAAAACTATAGCTGCAGGAACAAAAACTTAGGGCAATTGAGTAGGTTGCAGTTTTCACTAAGTAACCAACAATAGGAGTGGGTATTTAAACAGAAAAAAATGAGTTCTATATGCTAACAGCTACCCGAATGAACCCAAAGAAAAACTCTTATTTTAAAAAATAATGATATTGATTAGTTGATGATTACAAAGAGAAAAATTTGAAAGTACGAAAGTCTATTATTTAGGTTCTATGATGGATGGTATGAGTAATTATGATCAAGTCGCAATTGCCACGACCTTCAGGTCGTGAATAAAGAATAATAAATAACAGGCTTTAGCCAAAAAATAACCACAACATGCCATACACTTTTAAACCTGGAAACAACACCATAGAAATTTACGGAAGAATAATGAAGACTTTTTAAGTGCACATATTTAGAAAGAATTTTGGCTAAAGTCAATACCTTAGTTCTTTTACAACCCACGACCTGAAGGTCATGGCAATTTTAGCCACACAAATTATCATAGAACCATTATTTATAATATCACCGGAATTTTTAATAACACTTCAGTACCTCCTGCACTTCCATCAGGCAAGGCGAGATCTCTGATTTGTATCGTTGTATCTATTTGTTTTTTCTGTTGCAGCATGGCAATACGATCAGCAGTAATGCGCATGCCCATTGATTTATGTGTTGATGCTGATTTGCTTTTTAATTCTGCTGCTTTCTGTCTGCCGATACCGTCATCAGTTATTTTACAACACAGCACTTCATCACACTGAAACAATTCAATCTCTAAATGTCCTTTTTCTTCTTTGTGCATCAGTCCGTGCCAAATAGCATTTTCTGCGTAAGGCTGAATGATTAATGGAGGAACTTTCAATATGTCTGTATCGAGATCATTATCAATAATAATTTTATATTCAAACTGGTGGTCGAAACGTACAGCTTCTAATTCCAGATACAATTTCAATGCTTCCAGTTCACTGTCCAATGGTATTAATGGAGCCTGAGAATTTTGAAGAATTAAGCGTACTAATTTTGAAAATTTGGTAAGATATTCAGAAGCCTGCGCTTTGTTATTTTGAAGAATAAAACGATTGATTGAGTTAAGTGAGTTGAAAATAAAATGAGGGCTCATTTGTGCACGAAGGGCCTGCATTTCCAGCTCGGTCTTTTGTTGCTGCAGTTCTGCTTCGGTTCTTTCACTTTCAAACTTTTGAATTTCAAGTTCATGTTCCAGTTGTTGCTTTTCGTTCTTGCGTTTTAAAATAAGGTTTCGAAAGAGTATAACACCTATCAAGCACAAAGCAACTATTCCGGCAATAAGAACTCTTTTTTCCTGTGCACTCTGGTTTAGTTGCTGTTGTTGCAGCTTTTTTTCATCGTTTAATGAATTTATCCTGGATTGATCTTTTTCCTTTTCAGACCTTATTCTGTAGAAAGCAAGTTTTTGAGCAGATAGATCTTTATCAATTGTATCTTTTAAAGCCATATACTTTTGCAGATGGCTGTATGCCCTGTCTTGTTTGCCTGATTGAACTAAAAGTTCATACAATAAAAAATGCCCATCCCGGATGTACTGCCTTGCTCCCGTTTCCTGTGCTATCTGCAAAAGCTCTCGGGCAAGTTGCAGCGCAGTTTTGTTATTTCCCATTTCTTTATAAGCCTTGCCTAATCTTGATAATATCCACATTTCCTGGTTTCGGGCATTGGCTTTTTCAGCGTCGTTTAAAGACTTTTTCAAATACACTAAAGCCGTATCATACTTTTTGAAAGCAATGTACAACTCCCCACGACGTGAGTACAGTTGGTTGTTGGGATTATAATTTATAGCCATTTCATAATAGTGCCTGGCGGAATCGTATTTTTCCTGCAGAAAAAAAATCTCACCTATTGACTGTATAAACCAGGCCAGTTCATCGAAATGCTTAGTTTCCCGTGCATATTGTGCTGCTTGATTATAATAGTCTATCGCGGTTTCGTAATCAGCAATATTTTTATAAAGACTTGCCCAGATATCCAGGTATCTTTTATTGTTCAGTCTTTTAGAAATATCAAGCCATTTTACAGAATATTGCAGCGACTTCTCGTAATGTCCTCTATTCTTTTCAACGTCGGCCATAAAAGCGTATACGTTTGCAATACTGAGTTCATCGCCAATGATCGAATACGCTTTGCCTGCTTTTTGGAAAGCTGTCAAAGATGGAGAAAATTTACTTTGTGCTGCAAATGCACACCCCAGCAAAAACCATGAGTAGGGAATCTGTTCTTTATCCCCGGTTTTTTCCAGCAATGCAATAGCTTTTTTGCAATACATTTCCATTCCGGGAAAATCATCTGCCAGTAACCTGGTTATCCATGCCAGGTTGTTATAGGAGGTTACTATGCCCTTAATATAATGAAGGGTTTCCGCCTCTTTCAGGACTTGTGTCGCAATTAACCTTGCACTATCTGTGTCGAACCAGATATATGCCTTGCTTAATGCGTTGAGGCAATCTATTCTTGCAGAATCTTTTAATGCAGGCAATACATTTTTGAGACTGTCAATTTGTTCTCTCTGGGCAGAGGAAGAAATGGCAACAGTCGAAAGAGACAACAGAATCAATATGTTTTTAAAGAACGACATCATTTTCTGTTTATCCAATCTTTTTATTTTTTTTAGCATCAATCTATGCGAGACTGCTTCTCTGAAGGCTTCTATATTTCATAAATGTAATTAATTTTTTCCTGATTCGTTGTAAGCAAGTTTGCATAATATCCATGAATCATCTTGTAACCTTTCGTCCCAACCATCTTCAATGTAAAGACCACTCAAAGCATCTAAACAATCAACTTTTGCGCTGTCCTGCAAGCAGGGCAAAACTTCTTTTAGGAATTTTGAAAGTTATTTTAATCTAAAAAATTATATATCGAAACAATCTAAAAGGAAACTTTTGCGGCAGTATTAACTTATATAAAAGATCGACACGCAATTAACAATTAATTATTCGGCTAAACGCTAACTTACTTTCATTACATATAATCACTATGTTCAAGCCATATCACATTTTTGTTATCTTAATTGCTATTTCTTCTAATGTCAATGCCCAGGCCAGGGTAATGAATGGTTATCTTTTAGATAGCATTACCCATTTTTCTATTGCAAACGGGACAGTTACTAACGCAACAAGCAAGAAAAGTGTTCATAGCAATGAAAAAGGTTTCTTTCGACTTGAAGCTGCTCCCAATGATTTTATATATGCCTTTGCAAAGTCTTATCGATACGACACTTTAGTTTACTCCTTAATTTTTAATGACACTATTACTCTTTACTTACCACCCTTAGGAAACATTTTGCCAAATGTAACTGTAACAGCAAAGTATAATAAATACCAAATTGACAGCATTGAAAGAAGGACAGCTTTCGAACAACTCAGGGGAACCAGGATGAAAACGTTTTCTACATCTCATCCTTCCGGTTTTGGGCTCACTTTTAATCTTGATAAAATCTTTCAAAAGAAATACAAAAATCAAAAACGGCAAGAACACCTGTTTGGGGTAACGGAACAAATGGCGTATACAGACTACCGGTTTTCTCCCCATATTGTTGCTTATTATACAGGATTGAAAGGCGATGAATTAAAGAATTTTTTGCACCGATATACCCCTAGTTATACCTGGTTGAGGCAGCATCCTTCTAACGAGGATGTGATGTACTACCTAAATGAGAAATTAAAGGTACATAAGGCAGTAAAAACTATTAATGTGAGGTGATATATAAATTATCATAAGACTGGTGATTAAGGTATAAGTATTGGGCAGTAAGTCACTACAATGATTATTTCTGCTATAAAATGAACTGAATCTTTAAGAATACTACACTCAGTATAGTTTTTCTTTCTTTTGCTGCCTCTTAGATTATGTTCATAGAAAACTGTAATTAATCTGGAGAGTGTGTATAGAATTTTCTACAAGAACTCTTTATAAACCCCTGAATAATGATGGGGTGAAGCATTAGATTTATTTTTTTAAAAAGGATGTTGAATCACAAAATATTGGTAAGCCAGCAATGATCCTGATATGCATTGCAAGCGCCGCATATCGTTCTCCCTTTTTTTTAATAAATGAGGTCATCAATTTTGTGCTTCCTGTATGTTCAGGCAGTATGCCGGTTGTAGTTCCTGAAACTATAATTAGTCTTAATTTATGCAATGGCATCAACATTGTAGCTACATCATTAAAATACTATATTATGGCAACGGGCGCAACAAGGTAGTGGGAGCGCAGAGAATGTCGGTGGCGGCAGGGAAGCACAAAAAGCCAGAAACACGATTATAACTGATGATGAAAGAAAGGACATAGCAGATCAAACAGGATTGCAACCAGAAGATATAGCCGCCTTGCAGCAAACAGGGGCCTTAAGCGGAAGAGATGATGCAGCAGGTGGCAGTGGCGATGGTATGACAAATACCAGCAGCAACGAGCCTACGGAGAAATTTTAGCTATACCTATAATTGATAGAGCAATCTATTATAACAATACTAATTAGTGAATCAGGATAATTTTGGTATTTATTCTAATATTAGCCATTGCATTGGCGGTTCTTCGCAGGTTATTGCTCCGTTTGTAAAATATTTAAACATTGTTGTCCGGCTTAAATTCTAACAAGTCAGGAAGAAATCATTTGGAGTAAAAATTTAACGGCCCGCTCTTAAGACTTCGGTAGCAAATTTAAAACTTATTAAAGGAGGGCAAAGCTGAACTTAGCAGAAACAATAGTGATCTTTTTGCTAAGAACCGGGTAAAAGCCTTTTATAGTGTTCTAGAAATTCAGGTTAGGGAACGAAAAAGAGAAGTTTACAAGCTTAACTTCTCTTTCTTTCGCAAAAGAAAAAAGCCGGATCTAAACTTTACAAGTTCATTTCATCAGCACTTGGACCATAACTACCGGGAATAGGTATATTAAGCAAACGCAAATATACCCCTAGTTGAGCACGGTGGTGAGTGGTTTGGGCAAAGGCATGTCGTATAACTTCATATTTAGTCATAACATCATACACCTGTTCGCCATTTCGGAAAGTCCATGATGGTAACAAATCTTCTTCTTTAGCTTCAGTTAAAGCTGCTTTGCCTTCAGAATACGATTTTTCAAAAAGGGCAAGCAGATCTTGTGTACTGCTGACAGGAGTCGGTGTATAGTCCATTTTTGCAAAGTCCAGTTCAGAAGTAGTCAGCCCCATTTTTACCCACGATGGCAATTCTGCTATATGCACGGTAAGTTGCTGTATAGGCATGCTTTTCTCGTGAGGCTTCCAGCTAAATTTATCGGCAGGAACCCGTTCAAGCATTTTTCTTGTACTGCTGGCTTCCTGCTCCATCTCTTTTAATAGTAAGGGAATGATTTGCATAGTAGAGGGTTTTATTACTGCAAAGAAAAGTGATAGAATCTAAAGTTTATAGCAGTATTGTAAATTGACAGAATATAAGTTAAAAATTTTGCTGCTTTTCATATAAATATAGTAGCTGCCTGCATTTTACGAACTGCAACTTAACATCGAACATCCCGCTTTTTGAGTTGCCCATGCCGGTCTCTTTGAAAAGAATTCATTAAACTTTTTCGAGTACGGATCCTTCATCGCTTCCTGTAGTTTTAAAAAGAGCTGATCATCTCCTTTCCCCAGGTCTTCGATAGACTGATGGAGCAGATAATTTCTCAGGATAAAGCGGGGATTGTTAGCTCTCATACGCTTTATAGATTCTTCCCTGTTGCCGGTATTTGTTTTGATCCGTTCCGCGTACGTTTTCATTAAACGCAAAAGAGCCTCCGTTTGTTCTGGCTCCAATTCTTCATAAAAACTTTCCTTAAAATGACTCACAATATCCTGCTCGTATTCGATATCTAACGGAAAGTCAATGAGAAGCTGGTAAAAAATTGTCATGTCAGGTTTTATTGTTCTAAGTATTTTCTCAAACTCGCTAAAGAGATTGATATCATCGGACCTCACCTGATCTAACCCAAGTTTATTAGCCATCATAGAAGAATATTTGTTCCAAAACAAATCGTCATAGCCATCAAGCACTTTTACTAATTCTTCTGTGTTTGGTAATAGTGGAGCAATAGCACCTCCCAGACATCCAAGGTTCCATTTAGCAACGGAAGTTTGTCTTCCGAAAGCGTATCGTCTGCCAGGAAGATCGGTGGTATTTGGCGTAAAGTTGGGGTCATAATCATCTAAAAATGAATAGGGGCCATAATCAATGGTAAGACCAAGGATAGACATATTATCTGTATTCATAACCCCGTGAACAAAGCCCACCCGTAACCACTCGGCTATCAGACTGGCTGTCCTCTCAACAATTTCTTTGAACCATGTAATGATCTTATCCTCACCTTTAATGTGAGGGTAAAAATGCGTAATGGTCCAATCAACAAGCTTTCTTAAATTATCGATCTCATTTCTTGCAGCCAGTATCTCAAAATTTCCAAAACGTAAAAAGCTGGGAGACACTCTCAATACAATAGCCCCCGGCTCATACTCGGGGTTCCCGTCATAAAACATATCTCGCATCACCCGTTCACCTGTGCTCACCAGGCTTAACGCTCTTGTGGTAGGAACTTTCAGGTAATACATTGCCTCACTCAACAGGTATTCTCTTACTGAAGATCTTAAAACGGCTCTGCCATCGGCTCTGCGGCTGTAAGGCGTAAGACCGGCGCCCTTCAACTGCAGTTCCCATGTTTTACCTGTTGAGGTCTCCAATTCTCCAAGCGTTATCGCCCGGCCGTCACCCAACTGGCCGGCCCAGTTCCCAAACTGATGACCGGCATAACATGCAGCGTAGGGATACATAGAAGGTGTAACAAGATTACCGCCAATAATATTTATATCGGCTTTAGAAGTTATACTTTCTCCATTACTCCCCTTTATAGGCCGGGGGCTTTCTATCTCCAGTTCTTTTGCCAAATCTTCACTCCACGCCAATAATGTAGGGTTTTTTACCGGAGTTGGCAAAGCCTTACTATATAGGACACCGGGAGTTTGCCTTGGATATAAATCACCACTTACATCACCATCGAAATTATTGACAAAGTCTTTTTTAAATTGTATGGAGCTAATGTGTTGCATAGTTCTGCTTTAATAATTCGTTTCTACGATTTTTTCTGTAGCAATTAGTATTCTACATCACAATTTCTTTGCCCATCTTTTTGTTGGTGAAGAAAAGCTGCACACAAGCGAGGGAAACTTTGTCTGCTTTGCTGAAACAGATTGATGAAGAACAATACTAACCAGTGTCTGATATGACTTGTTCATGCTTGCTATCAAAGTTGATACAATTGCTTATCGGGTAATTGAAAGCAACCAACCTATTTAAATCGCTCACTTACCACTAATTCTTTACTTTCTGCAGTGTATTTATAAAATCCTTCGCCGGACTTTACACCTTTAAAACCTGCAGTAACCATATTTACAAGTAACGGGCAGGAAGCATATTTCTGATTTCCAAAACCTTCGTACAAAACATTCAAAATATTTAAACATACATCAAGGCCTATAAAATCAGCCAATTGCAGCGGCCCCATAGGATGAGCCATTCCCAGTTTCATAACCGTATCTATTTCTTCCACCCCGGCCACGCCTTCGTATAAACTGTAAATAGCTTCGTTTATCATCGGCATTAATATACGGTTAGCAATGAAGCCAGGATAATCATTAACCACACATGGAACTTTGCCCAGCGTTTTACTTAAATTTACAATTTTCTCAGTTACTTCGTCTTTGGTTGCATATCCGTTTATTACTTCCACCAGCTTCATTACCGGCACGGGATTCATAAAGTGCATCCCTATTACTGATCCGGGCCGTTTGGTTGCTGCGGCTATTTTTGTAATTGAAATAGATGAAGTATTGGTAGCAAGTATACAATTTGCAGGAGCTAATTCATCTAATTGCTGAAAGATTTTCAATTTCAGATCAATGCTTTCTGTAGCTGCTTCTACAATTAATTCAGCATTTTTTACTCCTTCTTCCAAAGAAGTTGAGGTTGTAAGATTACATAAGGTTATTTGCTTCGCCTCTTCAGTTAAGGATGCTTTAACTATTTGCCTGTCAAGATTTTTGCTTATTGTTGACAAAGCTTTATCAAGTTGCTCTTTCGAAATATCTAAAAGATTTACTTTAAAACCATTTTGGGCAAAAACATGTGCTATTCCGTTACCCATAGTGCCGGCTCCAATAACTGCAATTGTCTGAACCATGATTTGTAGGATTTTTGGGATTTATAGGAAAAGGGAAATTAATATTAATTTCCTCATAAAATACAAATTGTGATTTTTTCCTCCTAATCCATTAAATCCTTCTAAATCCAGGTTCTGACTTACTTTTTCTTAAAATCTCCCCGCTTCCAGGCCTGTATGAATTCAGACCATGCAAAAGGATTTAGAATATTCATTGGGGGAGTTTGGCCCTTATAGTACATTTTACTGGCACCTTGTCTTAACTGGTTATTTGATGACTCTCTTCCGTCTGCGGGAAGGCTGGCCATTAATACCCTTCTTTTTGCCGCATCATTATTTTGCCGTGCTATCTCGTACTTATCATCAGGAATACGGGTATTTACAAAATCACGTTCAAATTGTGCACGTGTGGGTCTTGGTTTTAAAATGGTAGCCGGAAGGTAAGCTGTATCAGTAACCAACAGTTGTATAACACTGTATTGATTACTCTCAAGTTTTGATGGTATTTTTATAAGTTTTGACTTAAACCCTACACTTGTAAACTCGATCTCATCGTTTTTTAGCACTACGATCGAAAATACCCCATCCTCGTTGGTCATAGTACCACGGTTAGTGCCTTTAATTACCACACTTACTGATGGAAGAGCACGAAGGCTATCGGCAGTCATAACGACCCCATATAGTTGAACGACACTATCCTGCATACGCTCAAACTGCGCAAACAGTTTTACCGGAATAAAGAAAGCCAATATAAAAAAGTATCGTAAATTTTTTTGCATTTATATTTTCAGATTTGCCACCTTTTGTTTTTCATAGTATCACCTGGTAGTTTGGGGCGGTGAATACCGCATCACTCGCTAAATCTGTTTGTTCTTTAGTGTAGTTTCTTCTTTGTGCAGCTCCGAGCTTTCGTGTCTTTTGTGGCTGAATAAAAAAGATGAATAAAGAACTTACAGTAAAAGAGTGCGACGCAACGGCTGTTTAAACAAAGATACTAAGGCCTGGTACATAAAAAATGCATTCAACGACTCCTTAACATATAGCCGAAATCACTAAAACAAAGTAAGGTACACATTGGTTACCTTTGCATCTGGCAAGTCTTATTTTAACAAAAACTTCTGTGATGACAAAGAACGATATATTGAAGGCGCTAAGCAATGTGCAGGAACCCGACCTGGGTAAAGATTTGGTAACGCTAAACATGGTAAAAGACATTGAGATAGAGGGGAATTATGTTGCATTTACAGTGGTTCTTACAACACCTGCATGCCCGCTTAAAGACATGATAAAAAATGCGTGTATTAATGCCGTAAAAATACTGGTCAATAAAGAGGCAACGGTGAATGTAAAGTTTACATCGAATACCACAAGCAGGCGGAAAGAAGGAGATGCGGTGTTGCCAAAAGTCAGAAATATTATAGCCGTAGTAAGTGGAAAGGGTGGTGTTGGTAAAAGCACTGTTGCTGCTAATCTTGCTTTGGCACTAAACCAGGGCGGTGCAAAGGTGGGGCTGATGGATGCAGATATTTACGGACCCAGTGTGCCGATCATGTTTGGTGTACGAGGTGAGCGGCCAATGATGCAGGAGGTTAATGGCAAAGGAATGATAGTGCCTCTTGAAAGATATGGTATCAAGCTGTTGAGTATTGGTCTGCTGGTTGATGAAAAAAACGCAGTGGTTTGGCGCGGGCCAATGGCGAGCAGCGCTATCCGCCAGTTTGTTACCGAAGTCATGTGGGGAGAACTTGATTATCTGGTTATAGATATGCCGCCTGGTACAGGAGATATTCACCTTACCTTGGTTCAAACTGTACCAGTAACAGGTGTGGTCGTGGTTACTACTCCGCAGGATGTTGCTTTGGCGGATGCAAAAAAAGCAATTGCCATGTTTGGGCAGGCCCAGATGAAAGTGCCTATAATCGGATTAATTGAAAATATGAGTTATTTTACTCCGGCCGAATTGCCCGATAACCGTTACTATATTTTTGGTAAAGAAGGCGGGAAAAGATTGGCTGAAGAATATGATATTCCTTTTCTTGGACAAATACCTTTGGTACAGAGCATAAGAGAAGGCGGCGATCAGGGAGTTCCGGTTTTGATGGGTGATGATGAAATAACCAAAAATGCTTTTGAAGAATTTGCAGCTTCGGCAGCAAGAAGTATAAGTATGCGTAATGCAAATATGAGTGCAACTGAAGTGGCAGAGGTTGTGGAAGAGGTGGGAATGGCGAGCAAAGTGGGAGAGTAATATAGCTCTGCGAACTATCTAATAATCTTGATTTTCGATATTTGAAATATGCTTTCTGATTGTCAAATAGTTTATTACTTTAGAGGTATCACAATTTTTGATACCTCGACCTGATAAATAATCATCTGGTCTAACCCCTTTTGAAAATATTTACATTATCATCCTTGTCTTATGTACAGTATTCCCTATTTCAAAGGAAAAAATGAAAAAGAGGTAATTGATTTTATGCATCAACATCCATTCATTACTCTTACCGGTGTTGATGCAGACTATCGACCTGTGGCCACGCATATTCCTGTCTTGATTGAAGAACGGGAAGACAAGTTGTTTTTGCTGGGCCATATAATGAAGCAAACCGACCATCACAAAGCATTTATTCAAAACCCAAATGTTCTTGCCATTTTTACTGGTCCGCATACTTACGTAAGTGCCAGTTGGTACCAAGACCAAAAGCAGGGAAGCACCTGGAATTATCAGGCAGTGCACGCAAAAGGTAAGCTACAGTTTTTGAATGAGGAGTCTTTGCTCATTATTCTAAAACGTACAACTGCTCATTTCGAAAATAATCCTTCATCTCCATCTTTGGTTGAGCATCTCGCACCTGAATATATAAACAGACTGATTAAAGCAATTATAGCTTTCGAAATAGAGGTATCAGAGATAGACCATGTATTTAAGTTAAGCCAAAACAGGGACAAAGAAAGTTATACTAATATAATTGCTCAATTATCAAAAGGAGATGTTGAGGCACGACAAATGGCATTGATAATGAAGCAAAATTCAACACCATGAGAACAACGGTTTTGGCTTGCCTTGTCCTGATTCTCTCTGGTTGTACCTTCGCTAAAAAATATTCTTCACCGATGTCTTTTAACTGGCAGGGGCACAGAGGTTGCCGGGGCCTCATGCCTGAAAACACCATTCCTGCAATGCTTCATGCAGTGGACTTAGGTGTTACTACACTTGAAATGGATGCTGTTATTACAACGGAAAGGCAGGTAATTTTGAGCCACGAACCCTTCTTCAATCATGAAATAACTACAAAACCAGATGGCAGTTTTGTAAAAGAAAGTGAAGAAAAAAACTTCAGAATTTTTACAATGACCTATCAGGAAGTAACTCAGTTTGATGTAGGAATGAAAACGCATCCAAAGTTCCCGCAACAGAAAAAAATAAAAGCGGTTAAACCAAAACTAGCAGATGTAATTGATAGCGTGGAAGCGTATACTGCTGCAAAAAAACTTCCTCGGAGATTTTACAATATTGAAACTAAATCCCAGGCTTCAACGGATAATATTTATCATCCTGAACCTTCAGAATTTGTAGAATTAATAATGCAGGTTATAAAAGAAAAGAAGATTGAAGCAAGAACAATAATACAATCATTTGATGTTCGTACGCTTCAGTATCTTCATAAAAATTATCCTCGCATAAAAACTGCTTTGCTGGTTGATAATTCTGATAATTTACAAGAGAATATTTCTAAACTTAGCTTTACTCCAAACATTTATAGTCCTGAATATACTTTAGTAAATCCATTACTGGTAAAACAGTGTAAGGAAATGCAGATGAAAATAATTCCATGGACTGTAAATGTTGTTTCAAAAATGAAAGAACTAAAAGAAATGGGCGTGGATGGAATAATTACAGATTATCCAAACCTGTTGTTTTAAAATATACAAGATGAACAGACGGCAGTTAGTAAAGCAGATAAAAGAAAAAAAGAATTATTTATGCATTGGCCTCGACACTGATATATCTAAAATTCCGTCACACTTACAATCTCATCCTGATGCTGTTTTTGAATTTAATAAAGCAATAATTGATGCTACAAAAGATTTATGTGTAAGCTATAAAATGAATACAGCTTTTTATGAGGCAATGGGTATTAGAGGTTGGGAAGCTTTGGAAAAAACCGTCAACTATATTCCTTCAACTCATTTTAAAATTGCAGATGCCAAACGGGGAGATATAGGCAATACATCGGCACAATATGCAAAAACTTTCTTTGAGATATACCAGTTCGATGCCGTAACTGTTGCTCCTTATATGGGCGAAGATAGTATTCGTCCGTTTCTTGATTATAAAGACAAATGGACAATTGTGCTGGGGCTTACTTCTAATAAAGGAAGTGCAGATTTTCAGCAATTAATGGTTTCATCAGATGATTCCCAAAAACAATTTTTATATGAAAAAGTTATGCAAAAAGTTTCAGAATGGGGAACACCTGATAACTTGATGTTTGTTGTAGGTGCAACAAAATCAGAACAACTGGAAAATATTCGAAAAACCTTTCCTGAACATTTCTTTCTTATTCCGGGAGTTGGTGCACAAGGTGGAAATTTAAAGGAAGTTTCTAAAGCTGCTTTAAACAAAGACGGAGGGATTTTGGTAAATGTAAGCCGGGCTATTATTTATGCAGGTAATGATGAAAAATTTGCTGAAGCATCGAGAGCTGTCGCAAAAGAATATGATATTGAAATGAAAAAATATATTTGATAATTTTAGATAAAATAAATACTAAAAGTTTTTTTCTAAATTTGAATTATGTATAGATTGATAAACATAAAATTTTTGGAAGGATATAAAATTCATCTTTTTTTTGAAGATGGTTTTAATTCCGAAATAGATTTTGAACGTTTTCTTCAAAAAGGTTTTGCAAGAGAGCTATTAGACAAAGAAAATTTTAAGGAAGTAAATATTGAAAGCGGTGGTGGACTTGCCTAGAAAAATGGATTTGATTTTTGTCCAAATTTTCTTTATGAAATATCAACGAAGCAAATATTAGAGCATGCCTGAGATTAGCTGGTTTTATGGTATCATTAAAATGTATTTTTTAGACATAATCCTCCTCATTTTCATGCAGAATAGCAGGGAATGGTTGCTGAATTCTTCCGGCGCGTGCTAAATCATTAATTGTTGAATGGGCTTCTGCTCATAAAGATGAATTGTTATCGAATTGGCAAAAAGCTCGTATACCTGAGCCTTTGATTACTATTACTCCCCTTGACTAAATTTTTGAAGAATTATATAAAACGTATAGACATCTTCAAACGAACAATACAAAGGAGCAGGCGCAACTCTGATTACTCCCGGTTCACGATAATCAACTACAACTCCGCTGTCTAACATTTTTTCATGTATTTCTTTACCTTTTTCTTTAAAATATAATGATAACTGTGCTCCACGGCATTGTTTGTCAGCAGGAGTTATTATTTCAAAATTTACATTAGTTAATTGTTGTAACAGAAATTCAAGATAATCTGTTAGTTCTTTACTTTTAGCTATTATATTCTCAAAACCTGCTTCATCAAAAATTTCGAGCGACGCTTTTAATGAAGCCATATTTAAAATTTGTGCTGTACTTATGTTCCATCCGCTTGCGTCAGGTTTGGCTACAAATCCTTTTTCCATTTTGAATCTTGCATTTTCATCATTTCCCCACCAGCCGGCAAAACGCGGAGTTGCAGGATCTGTTGCATACTTTTCATGAACATATAATCCACCAACTGCACCAGGGCCGCCATTCAAATATTTATACGAGCACCAAACGGCAAAGTCAACATTGCAGTCATGAAGGTTAAGCATTACATTTCCTGCAGCATGTGCCAGATCAAAACCTGCAATAGCTCCGGCTTTATGAGTGGCTTCGGTAATTTTTTTTAAATCAAATAATTGTCCTGTATAATAATTTATTCCACCTAACATTACCAGGGCAAGGCTCTCTGCATGTTCTTCTACTGCAGCTATAATATCTTCATTTCGTATGGTTTTTTCTCCTTCCCGTGGTGCAACTTCAATAACTGCTTCTGCAGGATCAAAGCCATGATGTTTTGCCTGTGTTTCTATGGCATATTGGTCTGATGGGAAAGCTCCCGCCTCCATAATTATTTTAAATCTTGTTGCTGCAGGCCTGTAAAAAGTAAGCATGAGTAAATGAAGATTAACAGTAAGACTGTTCATAACGGTTACTTCATCTTCTTTACATCCGACAATTTTTGCAAGGGATGCTTTAAATGATTCCTGGTAATACATCCAGGGATTTTTTGCAGTTAAAAAACCTGCAATGCCCAGGTTTTTCCAATCCTCTAATTCCTGTTGTACAGCAGACTCAACTGTTTTAGCCTGCAATCCTAATGAATTTCCACAGAAATAAATAACATCTTTATTATTGATTTGAGGGAAATAAAATTTATGTTTAAATGCTGCGAGCTTATCTTCTTTATCTTTTAATTGTGCAAACGCGGGTGTGGCTTCAAAATTCATTAATAATATCTTTAGGTGCTTAAAACAAGAAAATTACAACATTTGTTGATGGCTGCTATATCAGTATTGATTGTAATGTAAGTTGTGGTTCATAAAGATAAATTTTTAAATTAAGCTAAAAGCGTATGTTAAACACAGAATTCTTAGATGAAATAAAAAGACTAAAGTCAATTGCAGACACAGGTCTTCTTTATAGCAGAAATGAATATGATAAAGAACGTTACAAAGAATTGCACGATGTGAGTTTTAAGCTGCTAAATAAAGTTAGTGGGTTAAGTATGAAGGATTTAAAGTTCATGCTACCAGAAGTGAAAGATTATCCAACAGCAAAAGTGGACATACGCGGACTTGTCATCTCACATGACAATAAAATATTACTGATTCAGGAAAGTGTTGATGGTAAATGGTCGTTGCCCGGTGGTTGGGGAGATATTGGTTACAGTCCAAAGGAAACAATAATAAAAGAGTTTAAAGAAGAAGCAGGACTTGATGTAACTGCTGACAGACTGTTAGCTGTCTTCGATAAAAAAATGCATCCTCACCCTCCGCAACCTTTTTATGTTTATAAAATGGTTTTTTATTGCAAAATTATTTCTGCTGAAATTACTAAAGGATTTGATGTTTTAGATGTTCAATATTTTAGTATCGAAAATCTTCCTGAACTTTCTGAAGATAGAATTTTGAAAAGCCAGGTTGAGCTTTTGTATAATAAAGTTATAACTGGTAATAAAGATGTTTACGTTGATTAAATTATAATTAAACCACTAAGATACTAAGAACACAAAGCGGCACAAAGCGGCAGAAAGTCTTTGTGAAACTTAGTGCTATATTCTTATTATTATAAAATCATCTGCATTGTCTTTTTCAATAAGCTTATTTAAAATAATAGGGGATATATTTTGGGTTTTAAATTTTTTACTATCTTCTTTGACAGAGGTTTTATTTATTTTTTTTTCTCTTTTTGAATTGTAGAAAGAGGATGGAGCTACAACTTTTACTTTTGGTTCTGTAGAAAATTCAAAAGAAAAACTATGTGGTTGCTCACGAAAAGGAAGATGAAATATGATATCAGGTACTTTGAAGCCACTATTAACATGCTCCGGATTTAATTCATATGCTCTCGCTAATCGTTTTTTCGACTGCTCTATTTGCGCCTGCAATTTCTTTGTTGTCCGTTTAAATTTATCTATATCACAGGGAGCAAATCGCGGAATAATTCTTAATTGATTTTCTTTTACATTAGCTCTTTTTTCTTCCACAACATGAATTTTTTGTTTCGCTAACTCCAATTGTATTTTTACCAGTTTTATTTGTTCAAATGCTGCTTTCATTTGCCAAATTATCTTTTTTTGGTTAAATACAGCTTTGTTTTTATTGAATAAATGTATAGCAAGTTCTTTAAGATTTTCTTCCGCTAATGCTACTTCGCGCTCTTTTAAACCATCAATATTGGATGTAACTTCACTTAATCGTGCATTTGATACTTCAAGGTTTTTTTCTAAATCTTCTGAAAACTGGTCATAATCATCAGAAGATAAAACCGGATTTACTTCCGAAGATATAATATCCTGATTAATTTGTTCGCTGATTTCACGGCTTGTATTCTTAAAGCCAATTTTTGCCTGGAAAGTGTTTGCATGCAAATTATTTTTTTGCTGATTTTTATCCAATTTCTGCTTTTTATTCCTAACTACCTTTTTCTGGATGGAAGGCAGGGGAAAAACAGGATCGGATGAAGAGTTATCCACTCTTGCAGTTATTTGTTTAGCGATTAACTCGTGTGATGAAGACGAAACAGCAGCATTATCTATTTTGTGAGAAGAAGATAATAATGCAAGTGAACTTAAAACAGTTAACATAACAAAAAAAGCCATTAACTGATGCCTGTAATTAAAAAAAGTTCTTTCCTTCTTTTCAATCATTCTCTTTATCCGGTTCAACAAAACATATTTATCCTCTGCTGCTTTCATTGCTAAAACAGGAGAAGAAGATTGACTAGTCGCTATCTGCAGTAACGCACAGGCGTAGGAAGTTGGATTATATTCGTATTGTAAAACCCAATCATCACAACAATTTTCTCTTTCCCGTTTAATATGCCTGCTGATTAATAACATGAAAGGATTAAAAAACAAAGCGATCTCAATAAAAGCAAGAAACAGGTTAAAGAGGTAATCAAAACGCTTTATATGTGCAAGTTCATGCATTATGACTGCCTCCATCTGGTCAGGATTCAAATGATTGATACTTGCCACCGGAAGTAAGATTAATGGTTTGAAAAAACCAATAGTTAATGGAGTTTTTACCATTTCTGAAAGATATATCTTCACTTCCCGATTTATACCCAACTGAATTGATAATTGTTTTACGAATATCCGCCACGTAACTTCTATTTTGTGTAATCCTTTGGTTCTGATTGCCAAGGTTTGATTATATGCTTTGATCCATTTACAACATGAAAATATCAGTAATGCCAGGTAAGAAATTGATAAATAGGGTAGGAGCTTCTCGGTCTGCATAATCCATATCAAAAACTTTTCATGCAGCGTTTCTGCATTGACCTGTGCTATGCGTAAGTAATATTGTTGATCAATGGAATAATAGCTATACGGTAACCCGGAAAATTGCATGAAATAAAAAGTGAATGTAACGGCGAACCAGGTAAAACCTGCAAACTGTAAAAGTAAACCGGCAGAATATTTATGATGAGAGGATAATTTAAAAACAGTATTGATTGATACATATAGAAGCCACAAAAGTGCAAACTGCCACAAGCTGTTGATGATTGCATATCCCAAAGCCTGCAGAAAAGGGGAGTGGGTTAAATCGGCCATGCATTATTGGTTTTTCAGATTGTTGAGATATTGTTGAATTTCATCAATCTCTTCTTTTGTTGGTGACTGGCTGCCAAGTGCCTGCATAACCAATTTTGAAGAAGATCCTCCAAACAAACTTGTTATCATTTTGCCTACAAACTGGCTTTGCGTTTTTTCTTTACTTATATTAGGCTGGTAAATATGGGTTTTGGCAGAGTCGTCTCTTATCACCAATCCTTTTTCAAACATGATCTGCATTAGTTTAAGTGTAGTTGTATAACCTGCATCTTTTGTTTGAAGTATTATTTCATGCACTTCTCTCACCGTCGCCTTTCCTTTATCCCACAACACCTGTAAAATTTCTAATTCACCTTCTGTTGGTTTTATCTGCTTAGCCATATACGAGTAATTTCGTATCAATAGTAGAATTAATTTTTCTAATCGTGTTTATAGTTTTATCAGTTAACTTAAAATTAACAGTTAAATGTTTTAGGCTAAAGCCTGCAATTTATTATTCTTATCCGCAACCGGAAGGTCGTGGCAATTGCAGCTTGATGGTAATTAACTACTATCCGTCATTATTTTATTTGAAAACCCGTATCACTTTTACAAATCGTTTCATGTAATAAGCATTTAACGGAGTTATGGTAACACCATTGGCTTTACCTGAAGTGCTATGTATAAATTGATAATTTTCATTATCAGTTGAAGTAATTATTCCCATGTGACCTACATCCCGGATAGTGCTGTCGGTACCTGTAAATAAAATAATATCTCCTGGCCGGGCATCTTCAAGATATATTTCCTTTTCTACATTTGTAAAACCTATTGATGATCTCGGAACTGCTATATTGAAATGACTAAATACATAAGTAATAAAACCTGAGCAATCAAAACCTTGCATGGGATCAATTGATCCGTATTTATAAGGAGTGCCGGTTAGTGTTTTAGCAAAAGCAAGTACCTCTTGTGGTGTTGTGTTACCAGTTTGAATTACGATTTCCTGTCTTTCACCTGCATAAGCAACTTTTACGGCCGTTCTTTGTGTTGTATCTCCTGCCGGCTCCATATAAGCTTCTTCCGTTTTTGGTTGCTTACACGATGCATTAAATAAAATAAATATGGCTAACACGATTTTCATAAATAAATATACCCTAAATTTTTTTTAAAAGGTTATTATCCATGTGTTTTGCTAATGCAATTCCACCACCATAGTTTGCAAAAATTTTCTTTACCTATCGCTCAAAATACTTTGTCTCAGCATGTTTAAAGCATGTATTGCCGAGACTTCTATATTCCTCTCCCTGTTATACCTGGTTTGAAACTTTTGAGCAACCGTTTCATTTGAACCGGCAACAGCTATCCAGACAGTACCTACCGGTTTTTCTTCAGTTCCTCCACCTGGTCCCATTATGCCGCTGATAGCTATTGCATAATCTGTTTTCATAAGGCTTTTTACACCACTTGCCATTTGCCGGACAGTTTCTTCACTTACTGCTCCGTGATTAGCTAAGATATCAGACTTAACACTTAAAAGGTTTTCTTTAATAGAATTGTCATAGCTTACAACTCCTCCTGTAAAATAAGCGGAAGATCCGGGAATGCTTGTAATAAGGTGAGCAACATAACCTCCTGTGCAGCTTTCTGCTGTTGCTACTGTTTTTCCATGTTCTGCCAATAATATTCCGATAGCTTCTTCCAGTGTTTTATCTTCATTTATTACCATTACATCCTGCAACCTGCTTTGCAGTGCAGTGAATAGTGTGTCAACTTCACTGGTTATTTCTGCTGCGTTTTTTCCCATTGCTGTAAGCCTTAACCTTACCATACCAAAGTTTGGTAAATAAGCAAGCTTTATATGTGAAGGCAAGGCGGTTTCAAAATCTTTTATTCTGTCAGCAAGGTAAGACTCGCCAATACCCGCCGTTAGCAAAGTGCGATGCACAACTGCCGGAAGAGAGAACATAGAAGGAAGCCGGGGTAATACAAAGTCTGTCATCATACCTTTCATTTCATTTGGTACACCTGGCATACTAATAAAGATTTTAGAATCTTTTTCAAACCACATTCCCGGCGCTGTTCCCCGTTTATTTTGAATGACAGTACACACATCAGGTACTTCCGCCTGCTTTAAATTTACATCCAGCATCGGTCGCCTTATATATTTTTCAAAGATGGTTATTACATTTTGCAATGCTTCCTCATTTACAACCATCTTTCCTCCAAAGTAAGTGCACAAAAGAGGTTTTGTTATATCATCGGCAGTCGGGCCAAGACCTCCTGTTATAAGTATAATTTGCGATTGACGGCTTTCTTCATCTAAGGCATTCCATATTTCATCCCACACGTCTCCTACTGCTACACGCCGCTTTACCCATATACCCAGTTTATTTAACTCCTTTGCCATCCATGCACTGTTTGTGTCAATAGTTTGACCAATCAATAATTCATCGCCTATAGTTATTATAGAGGCATTTACACGTTCATTATTCATACAATTGGCAGGGTTATCAGGAAAAGCTAATTTTAGGGCAATGTAAGTTACAAGTATGAAAACAGCAGTTCAGTTTATTTGTTCATTATTTATTACCGGGATTCTGCATGCCCAGGATATTTCAAAAAAATTAGATGATGCAGTAAAGAACCTTGAGGCAGACAGCCAGATGAAAAGTGCAATTATAGGTTTTTATGTCACAGATCGCAATGGAGCAGTAGTGTTTGATAAAAATTCAACGATTGGTTTAGCTGTCGCCAGCAGCCAAAAAGTAATAACAAGCGCTGTATCTCTCGAACTGCTGGGAACAAGTTACCGGTACAAAACAGAACTTGCTTATGATGGAAAAATAGAAAATGGCGCATTAAACGGAAATGTTTACATAGCCGGTTATGGCGATCCGACTTTAGGAAGCTGGAGGTATGACAATACAAAAGAACAGTTGGTTTTAAACAAATGGATACAATCACTTAAGCAGGCGGGCATCAGACAACTGAATGGAAGCGTTATTGGTTATGACAAAAAATGGGAAAGCCAGACTATTCCCGGTGGCTGGAGCTGGGATGATATAGGTAATTATTATGGGGCAGGCGCATCGGCTTTAAACTGGCGTGAAAATCAATATGACCTGAAATTGAAATCCACAAATAAAGAAGGGGATAAGGTAACGATTATTTCTACAGAGCCTGAAGTGTATGATGTAAGCCTTACAAACGAGTTGACAACCGGCAGGGCGGGAAGCGGCGACAACGCTTATATATATTTGCCTCCTTACGCAACTGCAGGTTTTGTAAGAGGCACTATTCCCCCCGGTCAGAGCTCATTTACTATTTCCGGTTCTTTTCCTAACCCCGCCTTACAACTTACTTCAACATTTACAGACGAATTACGTAAACAAGGGATCGTGATAAGTTCTAATGTTGCAAACAGCGTTAAACAACCTTTGCCTAACCGTACCACTTTACTAACGCTCTGGTCGCCTCCTTTAGATAGTATAAATTATTGGTTCCTCAAAAAAAGCATTAATCTTTATGGAGAGGCATTAGTGAAAACAATAGGTTACGAAAAAAAGAATAAAGGTGTTACTGAAGCTGGTTTAAGTATTATTAAAAGCTTTTGGAAAGACAACGGAATTGAACCAACCTCTATAAATATGATAGATGGAAGTGGTCTTTCTCCCGGCAACCGTATAACAGCGGAGGCGTTGGTCAGAGTAATGCAATATGCCAGGTCAAAGCCGTGGTTCAGTTCTTTTTATAATGCATTGCCGGAGATAAACGGTATTAAAATGAAAAGCGGGTCAATGGGTGGTGTAAGAAGTTTTACAGGTTATGTTGGCAATTATGCGTTTGCTATTGCGGTTAATAATTACAATGGATCTTCTGCGGAGATAGTAAGGAAAATGTACAGGTTGCTGGATGTACTGAATTAAGCGATTAAGGAAGGAGAAAATTTTGGTACCAGCTCTTTATCTCCGGTTTAAAATTGTACTAATGAACATGAAAAAGATAAGCTGATTTTTAAATCTTTTTCCTATTGGTTTCATTTTGTATGGCTTCAAAAGCCCCTTTAGGGGTTTGGGGTTCCCTCTTGCGTCGCAATCCGTTCATCTGTTGTGCTGCTATTTAGCTTTAGTTACAATAGCAGAAAAGTTTGATTTGACATTTATAAACCGTGTGGTTGTGTGTGCCTAAAATAGGTTGACACATTTATTAATATTTAAATTCCCTTTCCGAACAAATTTAGTTGTTTCGTGATTGATGCATCTGCACTTAGTTTTACTGTATAAATTTTCATCTTACTCCATTTTTCTGTAGGCACTTTAAATAAATAATTTTCATACTCAACAGGTGACATTTTATTTAAACTCTGGTGTGGCCTTGTTTCGTTATAGGCTTTGATAGTTTCGTCCAGTTTCGTGTCAAGCTGTCTTTTACTGTTTATTTCCATCCTGTTCAGATATTGATTTTTAATAGTATCGTTTACTCTTTCTATGTGTGTATTTTCATATACTTCATTACACATGCTTATTCTTATTTCATGACTTTCCAATGCTTCTGTGTATGCATCGCTGGCATATTGTGTTCCTTTATCAGAATGATGTATCAGGCTTTGATGATAATTTTCTATATTCCTTAGCTCTAATGCCATTTGCAGTGCTGAAAGGTTGTTTTCAGCGCGCATATTATCAGCAATGTTATAGCCAATTATTCTTCTTGAATAAACATCCATTATCAGCACAATGTAAAAGAACTGATCCAGGCAATACAGGTAGGTTATATCACTGCTCCACAACTGATTAATACCACTGAATTGCACATCACCCAACAAATTACCATACCTGTGTGATTTAATGCTATAGGTTGTCCTGGTCTGTTTTTCAACGGTTTTTAACCGGAACCCTTCCTCTAACCCCAGTGCCACAAAGGCGTCGCGACCAATACCTTCAGGCTGCAGCATGTCGTACATGGTTCTTAGTCCCATACCCGGATGTATCTCCCTGACCTGCTGCATTGAACGCACATACAACTCTGCCTTTTGCTGCTCATGCAATTGCCTTTGCAACGCCTTGTGATGTGCCTGTCGGCTAATGCCGCACAAAATAAACACATCATTCATTTTGAAGTTGTGCCTTTGCCTGTGCCATCTGTACCATTCGATGGTGGAGTGTTGAAATTTTTTTTTAGGTCAAAGCCCAGTTCCGAACTCCCTATCTCCAGAAGCTTATTTAAAAAGTCTATTTCCAATTGCTTTTGACCTACCACACGCTCCAGCTCGGCTACCCGTTTTTGTAACTCGCTGTTTTTAGTTTCTTCACTTTTCATTTGAACCACCAAGGTACATTTTTGCTCGTGATACGGCGAGTACTTATACAACCAGTTATAAATTGTTTGATAGCTAACCTGGTGTTCATTCATCAAGGCCTTAATAGTAGTTCGCTTACTTGTTAAATCCTTAA
>JAABUN010003194.1_pt1 | contig 26264 bp, 26 predicted proteins | sample 5559311 | NCBI WGS metagenome assembly JAABUN01 (sample SAMN10711877, study PRJNA513370) | rock metagenome | isolation source: Antarctica rocks | place: Antarctica: Victoria Land, Siegfried Peak sud
AGAAGTCGGGTTCGTTTTACAAGTATGAGGGCGTGACGATTGGGCAAGGAAAAGAAAAAGCCTCGGCTTATCTGCTCGGCCAACCTGGGCTCATTGACACCATTCGGCAGCGGGTCGTTGAGGTGGTGAATCCTGTTGCGCCAAAAGTCGAAGAACCTGAAACCGATACGGCGCAGGGCGCGTTTAGCGACCTAGAGTAACGTGACCCGGAGCGACCTCAGAGAAGTACTCAGCTACGCGCTCGGCGGCTCGGCTCCGGAGCGGTTTGTCGAGCGGCTGGTGTCGCAGCGCGAGTGGGACAGCGAGTTTGAGGCGAGGCTCGAGGCTCTCGCCTACGAACTCCGCCCCGACTTAGCCGTGTGGGAAGTTGAAGCAGATGAGCAGGGGGCGTTGAGTGAGCGCCGGGTACCGCTACTCGAGTAACGCCCCACACGCTTTGGAGGGTAAATAATGCCTCAGAACGCTGAACTTGGTTTGCTGCTCGAGTCTTTTAACCGCAACGGTCGCGTCAATGACGCGGTGCTAGATAAAATAACTGAAGCAGACCTGACGCTAGACGATGGACAAAGTGGTTGGAGCATAGGTCAGCATCTAGGTCACTTGGCAGAGTTCCGTTACGGTTGGTTGAACTTCATCTCGCCGCAGCACACAAAGAGCATTTCTTCAGTGGTTGAGGGTGACGAGCAAAGCTTTCGTCTGACAACGCAGAGCCTGGACGACCTCAAAAGAGCGTTTTCAGCGGGAGACGCAGCCGCGTTAGAGGCGGTCACGAGTGCCCTTGACGAAAACCGCTCTTTTGAAGGAGCCTATAAAAGCCATCCAGCTCATTTTCTGCAGCACATCATCGTTCACGATTCGCACCACCGGGGACAGATTTTGAGTCTCCTCCGGCGCGGCGGTTGGACGCGTGAGCAGCTGAGCGCGCTCGACGACGCGACCTGGACGATTTGGAATGAAGCGAAAGACTGACTTCGCCGAAGGATGGAGCAACGATGGCTGATATTTTACTCTTCCACCACGCCCAAGGCTTAACGGGGGGAGTGCTCGCCTTTGCTGACGAGTTGCGCGCCGCAGGCTACAACGTAACCGTGCCCGACCTCTATGATGGGCACACCTTTCAGACTCTGGACGAAGGACTCGCCTACGCCAAAAGCGTTGGCTTCGAGGCGCTAGCTGAAGCTGGCGTCGCCGCTGCCGAGGGCTTCCCGAACGAGATGGTCTACGGCGGGTTCTCGCTCGGTTTAGTGCCTGCGCAACAGTTGGCCCAGCAACGACCCGGTGCCCGTGGTGCGCTGCTCTACCACGGCGGCCTACCCCTTACCGAGTTCAGCAAAACCTGGCCCGACGGAGTAGCACTTCAAGCTCATGTGATGCGGGGCGACCCATTGGGCGACGTCGAGGATGTCAAGGAACTTGTAAGTCAGGCTGGCGGAGAGCTGTTTCTCTACGACGGAGACGCTCATCTATTTACAGACAGTGCTTTGGACGCTTACGACCCGGCTGCAGCGAAACTCGTCATGAAACGCACGTTGGCGTTTCTCAACGCTCTTAGGTAGAAAAGTCCTAATTTTTGGAGAGGGCACGCTCGAGTTCCCCTTTGTTCATCTTGCTGCGCCCCTTAACATCACGTTTTTTCGCTTCGTCCATCAGTTCAGCTTTCGTTTTACTCCGGGCCTGCGCTTCTCTGCGGGCTTTTTTAGCTTTGAACGTATTTTCAACGTACTGTTTGCCTTTTTTGTCCCCTTGCTTTTTCTTACGTTCTGCCTCCCTCTTCTCTTTCTCACTCAGCGCGTCCCAAGCTTTTTCCGGTAGATAGCGCTTCGTGCTGCCGTCATCTTGGCGGGCGTCAGCACTGCCGTCCTGCGTTTGCCAGTTTCCATTCGTCCACGACTCTAAAGATTTTGCTGCGTCGCTCTTTTCACCCTTGTACCCGCCGCCGTGCTTTTCGTATTCGTGCACCAGAAGCTGACTCTTGCGCGCCGACCACTGACCTTTTTTGCCACCTTTCGACGACCCTTGAATCTCGTCTTTAAGTTTGCGGCGCAGCTCGGGGTCGGTGTATTTTTCGTCGTAACCGTCGCTGGATTTGTTTTTGTGGGTCATGTAAGAAGTTTAAGAGAGAGCATTTGCAAAACTCTGCGCGGTATGTAACGGTCTTGCGACAAATAGAGGAGGACGATAGGCGCTATAGTAGAGGCAACGACAGCCTGAGGAGGCGAATGCATGAACCCACTCGAGAAACTCTCAACCTTTGGACAGTCGCCGTGGTTAGACGATCTGCGCCGCAGCCTGATTACAGAAGGCGGTTTGCAAGACCTGATTGATCACGGTCTGCGGGGCCTTACCTCGAACCCGGCCATCTTCGAAGCGGCCATTGCCAAAAGTAACGACTACGACGACGCGGTTCAGCAGCTCGCGCAAGACGGCAAAAGCGTCGAGGACATCTACCGGACGCTGACCGTCGAAGATGTGCAGGGAGCCTGTGACCTCTTTCGTCCCTTATACGACGAAACGGGCGGAGCCGACGGTTTCGTCTCTTACGAGGTTTCGCCAAAACTCGCCAACGATACCGACGGCACGGTTCAGGAGGCGCGCGAGCTGTGGCGGATCATCGGCCGCCCGAACGTGATGATCAAGGTTCCGGCGACGAAAGAAGGGCTTCCGGCGATTCGGCAGCTGATCGGTGAGGGTATCAACGTCAACGTGACGCTGATTTTCGGCTTGCCGCGTTACAAGCTCGTCGCGCAAGCCTATCTAGACGGCCTGCAAGACCGCGTAGACCAGGGCGAGAGCGTAGAGCGCGTCGCGTCGGTCGCGAGTTTCTTTTTAAGCCGCGTCGATTCGCTTGTAGACCCGAAGTTAGAGGCGATCCAAAAAGAGGGCGGCGAACGCGGTGAGCACGCCGGAAGCATTCTCGGTGAGATTGCGGTTGCGAGTGCGAAGATGGCGTACGTCGCTTACAAAGAGATCTTCGGCGGCGAGGCGTTCGCCAAACTCGCCGCGCAGAGTGCGCAGCCGCAGCGCCTGCTCTGGGCGAGCACGAGCACCAAAAACCCGGCGTATTCTGAAGACAAATACATCAAACCACTCGTCGGCGAACCGACCGTGAATACGATGGCGCAAAAAACTCTGGACTACTACCGCGAATCGGGCGAACCTGCCGCAACCTTGGAGCAGGGCGCGGACAAAGCCGACGAGATCTTAAAGACGCTCGAGTCTTTAGGGATCAGTATCGACGACGCGACGCAGCAGCTCGAGGATGAAGGGGTCGAAAAGTTCGTCACGCCGTTCGGTAGCCTGATGGATACCCTGGCAGAAGCGCGAAACAAGGCGCTCGAGCACGCGTCCGCACAGTAATGTGACAGTGATGTGATGACGCGCCCGTACGCCGTAAACCTCACACCGTAAACTTTACGCCGCGCCCTCATAAACGCTCACAGACAAGCTCACCTCCTGCTCCTATGCTAAAAGCAGGAGGTTTTTTTGAATACCCAACGTTATTTCAGGGGGCTCCGGCGCACGCTGCTGATCCCTCTACTTCTTGCCGCCTGCGCCCCGCAAACGAGCGTCGAGACGAACGTGCAACCGACACTTTTTTCGGTCACGTCACCTGGTGAGGTCGGCGGCGAACTCGTGTTGCAAGGGCGCTACTTCGGCGACGGTCAAGGCGGCACCGCCTCGTACGTGGTTTTGGGCGCAGACATTAACGGTGACGGCGGGGGCCGTATCAAAACGACCACCTGGACGCCCTCACGTATCACGCTTAAGGTACCCAAAAATGCGGGCTACGGTTTTGCTTTCATATATGTTGACGGGGTAAAAAGCAACGGTTTACCGGCAAACTTGCCCTAGATAGTTTGCCCGAGATAGCAAGAACAAGGCTACCGAGCGCTGAGCTGCAAGATACTCAGCGCCTCTGCTTTGTGGCCTGCAAGGAGCGCTCTAGAAAGCTCTATACCAAAATTACGCCGGGCCGGGTGCTAGACTCGGGTGTTATGAAGTTTCAGGCCGTTAAAGGCACCTACGATATTTTACCCACCGACCAGCCCCGTTGGACACACGTTTTTGAAGCTGCCGCTCGAGTGCTCGGGCGCGCCGGGGTTCAAGAAATCACGCCGCCGATTTTTGAACACAGCGAGGTGTTCGTCAAAGCTGCCGGCGAATCCTCAGACTTGGTCGTTCAAAAAGAGATGTACACCTTTACCGACGCCGGGGGGCGCACCCTGACGCTCCGGCCCGAATTTACGCCGGGGGTGCTGCGGGCGTACCTCGAGCACGGCATGTACACGCGCCCCGCGCCGGTCAAGCTCTGGAGCCGTGGCCCGATCTTTCGCGCTGAAAAACCGCAGCGCGGCAGATTTCGGCAGTTTCAGCAGGTCAATTGCGAGGTTTTGGGGCTCGAAACGCCGCTGATCGACGCTGAAACCGTGACGCTCCTCTACCGCACCTTGCAGGCGTGCGGGCTTAAGAACCTCTCGGTAAAACTCGGCTCGGTCGGCGACCCGGAAGATAGAGCGGCGTATAACCGTTATCTACGCGAAGAACTCGGCCAACGCGCGGAGGAGCTTTCCAAAACGAGCCGAGAACGCCTCCGCCTCAACCCGATGCGTGTGCTCGACAGTAAAGACGCGGGCGATCAGGAGATTGTGGCGACGCTGAAGCGTCCGCTCGAGTTCTTAAACGCCGACGCCCGCGCCCATTTTGACGCAGTGCAAGACTATCTAACCGATTGGGGCGTCCCTTTCGCGGTGGACAGCAGCATCGTCCGGGGTTTGGATTACTATCGCCGCACCGCTTTCGAGGTGCACCACGCGGGTATCGGCGCACAGTCGGCGCTCGGCGGGGGCGGACGTTACGACGGCCTGGTGGAGCATCTAGGCGGGCCCGCAACCCCCGGTATCGGCTGGGCCTTCGGCGTCGAACGCGTGCTCGACGCGGTAGCCCAAGACGGCGTAATGCAAGAGGCCGAAGCCAAACCGCTCCTCTTTCTCGTCCCGATGGACGAAACCGCCGTCGCCGAGGTTGCCCGTACCGCTTTTGGGCTACGCAATTTTTTTGCCGTGCAGCACGGTTATAAAGAACGTAATCCGGGTAAAGGGTTACGCGACGCCGAACGTAGCGGAGCGCGGTTCGCCGGACTTCGGGGTGACAGGGAGCGTGAGCGCGGGGTGTATACGCTTAAAAACCTCGAGACCGGCGAGCAGCTCGAGGTTGCCGAAACCGACCTTGAGTCATTTTTAGCGGCGCGGCTCGAGGCCGACGTTCAGGTAGGCAGTTTGTGAAGACCAAAAGAACGCATATGAGCGGCGACCTGCGCGGGGCCGACGCAGGCCAAACGGTGACCCTACAAGGTTGGGTTCACCGCCGCCGCGACCTCGGCGGGTTGATATTCGTAGACCTGCGCGACCGCGCCGGTTTGGTCCAGGTCGTCATCGAACCGGGCTCACCGGCGTTCGCGGTCGGTGAACAGCTCCGGCCCGAGTTTATCGTGACGGTGAGCGGCAGCGTGCGGCTGCGCCCAGAAGAGCAGCGCACGACGCGGCTCGAGACCGGCGACGTCGAGGTTTTAGCCGAAGCGCTCAGCATCTTGTCCGAAGCCAAAACGCCGCCCTTTGTGCTGAACAATCCCGAGGCCGCCGCCGAGGTCAGCGAAGAGTTGCGGCTCAAGTACCGCTATTTGGACCTCCGCCGCCCCGAGGCCGCCGCCCCGCTTATGCTCCGGCACCGAGTCAGCAAGGCCATCTGGGACTTTTTAGACGCCGAAGGCTTTGTACAGGTCGAAACACCGCTCTTAACGCTTTCGACACCTGAGGGTGCCCGCGATTACGTTGTGCCGTCGCGCACGCAACCGGGCAATTTTTACGCCTTGCCGCAGTCGCCACAGCTTTTCAAGCAGCTGCTAATGATGGGCGGCCTCGAGCGTTACTTTCAGATCGCGCGCTGTTTTAGGGACGAAGACCTCCGCGCCGACCGTCAACCCGACTTTACGCAGCTCGACATCGAGCTGTCGTTTGTCGAGCAAGACGATATTTTAGCCCTCAACGAACGGTTGATGCAGTTTGTCGTCAAAACTGCGTTGGGCCGTGATATCGAGGTGCCGTTCTCGCGCCTGAGCTACGACGAGGCGCTGACCCGTTACGGTTCGGACAAACCCGACGTGCGGTTTGCGCTCGAGCTGACCGACCTCTCCCCCGTCTTTAGCAGCACGACTTTTCGTGGGTTTGCGTCGGTGCTAGCTTCCGGCGGCAGCGTCCGGGCGCTTCCCGTTTCGGCTGAACACGCTGCGAGTCTCAGTCGCAAACGCTTGGGCGAACTCGAGACGCACGCCAAAACGTACGGCGCGCAGGGTCTGGCGTGGCTCCGGCGTGAGGGCGAGGGCTTCAGCGGCCCCATCGCCAAGTTTTTAGCCGACGCCGAAGTGCAAGCACTGGCGCAACACGCCCCCGACGAAGGTGACCTGCTGCTGATCGTCGCGGCTAAAACGCGCACCGCGTGTGAAGCGCTCGGCGCAGTACGGCTCCGGTTGGCTCACGAGCTGGGACTCATCCCCAAAGGTGAGCTGGCGTTTTTGTGGGTGGTTGACTTTCCGCTTTTGGAGCACGACGAGGAGACGGGCGGGTACACCTATATGCACCACCCCTTTACCCGCCCACGCGACGAAGACCTGCCGCTACTCGGCAGCGACCCCGGCAAGGTGCGGGCGTGGGCTTACGATCTGGTGTTAAACGGCTTTGAAATCGGCGGCGGTTCGCTGCGTATCCACAAGCTCGAGACGCAGCTCACGATGTTCCGGGCGCTCGGTTTTTCAGATGACGAGGCGCGGGCGCGGTTCGGGTTCTTTTTAGACGCGCTCGCTTACGGCGCGCCCCCGCACGGCGGCGTCGCCTGGGGGTTAGACCGCCTGATCATGCTGCTCGCCGGTGCCAAAAGCCTGCGTGAAGTGATCGCCTTCCCCAAAAACCAGCGTGGGGCCGACCCGCTGACCGGCGCGCCGGGGCCGCTGACGCAGGCGCAGCTTGCCGAACTCTCGTTGCAACTCGCGACCATACCGAAAACCGAGGAACCCGCGTGATTCCCTTTGTGCTGCTCGACCTTGACGGCACCGTGATCGGCTCGAGCGGTCAGGTCTTGTCTTGCGTCTGGGACGCTGTCGAAGCGGCTCAAAGCGCGGGTATCAAGTTCGCCGTTTGTACCGGACGTCCCCGCGTCGGCGTCGCTAAACGGGTCGCCGAGCGGCTCGGCCGGAGCATCCCCCACATCTTTCAAAACGGCGCGATGACCGCCTACGCCGACGGCGACGTAGTCGAACTTCACGCCCTTAAAGAGGCGAGTACACGGGCGCTCATTACACACTCGAGGGCGCACAATCTAGTGCTCGAGATCTACACCTCGAACGCGCTGTACGTCGAGCGGCGCACGCCCCTAAGCGAAGCGCACGCCAAGATGATCGGCGCGGCGGCGATCGTCCGCAACCTAGAAGAGGTCGCGGAGAACGAACCCGTAGTGCGGGCGCAGTGGGTCGTTCCGGCCGAACAGGAAGCGGAGGCCAAGTCCCTGACGGTACCGGGCGTGCAGATCTCGAGCGCGGTTTCGCCTGCGCTTAAAGGCACGCTCTTTATGAGCATCACCGCAAAAGACGTCTCGAAGGGGTCGGCGGTGCGGGCTTTAATCAAAAATCAGCGGTTCAAACCAGAAAACGTGATGGCGGTCGGCGACAGCGCAGGCGACCTGCCGATGCTAGAAGCCGTCGGGCATCCGGTGGTAATGGCTGAAGCGCCCGCCGGGTTACGCGAGCGGTTTTTTACGGTCGGCGGGGTGGACGCGTGCGGCGTGGTCGAGGCGTTAGAACGCGCTTTGGCGCTCAAGGTCGTCTAAACGGCGTCGGTATAGGAGCAAACATCACTTCTGCCAAAGCTATTAGTTTGCAATACACGCCGTAGCACTTCTAAGCTTGCTGTCGGGACGTGTGTCGGGCGCTAAAGCTTAGCTAGGGCGTGTAACCGACCAGTTGCCGCCTGCCATCCACACCTGGCCTACTTGCCCGGGGTCTTTTCGTACCCTTCCCAAACGCTCGAGCGCACGGTTTAGCACTCCGCATACGGTGCGCGTCGCCGTTTGTAGAAACTTGTCGTCAGGAGCTTGATAGACTCAGCTTATGGTCGTCCCCATTCAAAACTTAAAAGAACATCTAGGCGAACAGGTCACCGTGCAGGGTTGGTCAGCCGGGTCGCGCTCGAGCGGCAAAATCGCTTTTTTACAACTCCGTGACGGCTCCGGCTTCGTGCAGGGTGTGCTGGCAAAAAACGATGTAGACGAAGCTACCTTCAAACTCGCGCGTTCGCTGACGCAGGAGTCGAGCGTGATTGTGACCGGCGAGGTCCGCGCCGACGAGCGCTCGCCCTCAGGGGTCGAGCTGGGCGTGACCGAGCTCGAGCTTGTCGCGCGGACCGAGAACTACCCCATCACCCCGAAAGAACACGGCGTCGATTTTTTGATGGAGCACCGGCATCTCTACCTACGGAACAAAAAACCGTGGGCGATTATGCGCGTCCGTGACGAGTTAGAGCGCGCTGTCCACGACTTTTTCGCCGAGCGCGGCTTTGTCCGGTTCGATACACCCTTCTTTACCCCGAACGCCGCCGAAGGTACCACCAACTTGTTTGAAATCGATCTGTTCGGTGAAGACAAGGCGTACCTGTCACAGTCCGGGCAGCTCTACGCCGAGGCCGGGGCGCTCGCTTTGGGCCGGGTCTACACCTTCGGCCCGACCTTTCGCGCCGAAAAGTCGAAGACGCGCAAGCACCTGTTAGAGTTTTGGATGATCGAGCCTGAGGTCGCGTATTTAGAGCACGAGGGCAACATGAAGTTGCAACAGGACTTCGTGGCGTACCTCGTGGGCCGGGTGCTCGACACCCGCAAAACCGAGCTGACGATGTTGGAGCGGGATACTCGGATACTCACGGCTACCGCAGGAGGTAACTTTCCCCGCCTCTCTTACGACGAAGCCTTAGCCAAACTCGCCGAACACGGCGAACACCTCACCTGGGGCGACGATTTGGGTGCGCCGCACGAGACGATCTTGGGCAATCTCTATGACCGCCCGGTCTTTATCGACGCGTGGCCGACCGAGACCAAAGCGTTTTATATGCAACCTTTTGAGGGCGACCCGACCCGCGTCAAATGCGACGACCTCATTGCGCCCGAAGGGTACGGCGAACTCGTCGGGGGTTCGGAACGTATTCACGACTTTGAGCTCTTAAAGTCGCGAATCGACGCGCACGGGTTGCCGCAAGAGGCGTTCGCCTGGTACTTGGACTTACGGCGTTACGGGTCGGTTCCGCATTCGGGCTTCGGACTGGGCTTCGAACGGCTTTTGGCGTGGGTCACAGGGGCACATCATCTGCGCGAAGTCATCCCCTTCCCCCGGCTCCTCACCCGTATGTACCCCTGATGGGCCTCCCCACCAACGTCCTCGCAGTGATGGCAGGGGGCGCGTTCGGGGCGCTCGCCCGCTACTCGGTCACGGTGACGGTGCAGGAGCGGCTGTTACAGACGCCCTTCGCCGGTCTGCCGGTGGCGACGCTACTCGTCAACGTTACGGGGTCGTTTTTGCTGGCGTTTTTGGCGACGCTGGCGTTTCAGGGTCGCCTCGGCGGGGTCTGGCTGCTCGCGCTCGGTACCGGATTTTGTGGGGCGTTTACGACCTTTTCAACCTTTGAACTCGACGCGGACGGCCTGCTTAAAAGTGGTCAGGTCGGCGCGACGCTCCTCTATCTCGGCGGCAACCTTTTTTTAGGCTACGGGGCGCTGCTTTTGGGGCAAGTTGCCGGAAACCGGGCGTCGGGGCTGTTTTAGCGAGTTTATTCGGCAGCCGACAAGTCAGACGTCTGCTCGGGAAGGTTCTCAAGCGTTTGCGGCAGCGTCACCTGACCCAAAAAGGTCGGCGGGACGAGCCCATTGACCAGAATAAACGGCTCGGCGACGCCCTGACGGGCCGCAGTCCGGCGGATCGACGCCAGCAACCACACCTCAGCGGCGACCGGTACAGCAGGCGTACCCGAGAGTGAAAAATCGAGCGCGGCGCGGCCCTCACCGGATGCTTCACCCGTAACGCCACCGAGCCAGAATACGCGCGGCGCGCCGAGTTCGCGGGGCCACGCGCCTTCACCGACCAGCCACGTCCGGAGGGCGCGCAAGGCCGCGCCGAGACGTGCGGGCACGGTGTCGGCGGCGCGGAGCGTCACCTCGCGCGTCCGCAGTTCGCCGCTCGTCTCTTGGATCAGCGCAGCGCGAAAGGACGTTGTGGGGAAGGGCTCGAGCATGACGAATTCGGGGGGCGGCACCACGGGCGGGCGGGTGTGCACTAGCGCGAGCAGCCCCACAAGCAGCGCGAGCGCGCCCAACAGCGTCGGGAGGGGACGCATCAGCGGCCCTGCAAGAGGGTGCTTAGAAGCGACGCTAACGGCGCGACCAAGCCGGAGCGGTTCAGGTCGCTGGCGCTCAGCTCGAGCATCACCCCGCGCCCCGCTGCGCTGCCCAAAGTCTGCAGGGGCACCGCCATCAGCGTACCCAACGTCAACGAGGTGCGCGTATCTAACCCGGTCGCGAGTCCCCGCGCGATCCGCTCGCCCAAAGCAGGCGCGGGCGCGAGACGCGCGAGTTGCGCCCGTGCCTCGTCTGACGCCGCCGCGACCGCCCCACGTCGTACCGGAAAGTCGAGTGCAGCGGCGTCTGGCGGCAGATAGTAGACGTTAAACCGGCCTGCCGGAAGGGTCGTTTGCCGCAACGTGAGCAAAAAAGGTGCAGCGAAACCGGCCCGGTCCATAGCAGCGGGCGTCGCGCGCTGCAAGTTGACGCGGATACTCCGGGACTCGAGCGCAACCTTCAGGCGCTGCGCCAATACGTGCGTCCCGGCTTCGGTTTGGAGCACCAGCACCGGCGTCTGCGCGCCCACCGCCCCGCCTACCGCAGCGTTACGAAATACGTCGATCACAACGCGCTCACCCTCGGCTCGCGGCTCGCTAAAGGTGCGGTAGCTGCTACCCCCCTGCAAAATGAGGTTGAAGTCTAAAAAGTTGCCGCTCGGCACAAACGCCGCGTCGCTGATACGCCCGCCACTCAGGTCAAAGGGCCGCCCGCTCAGCTCGTCGCTGCCGAGTTCAGCTCGCCTAAAACGAAACCGCACCGCGCCCAGCGAAGGTTCAAAATAGTCGTCCACCGCGACCGGCGCGTCGAAGCTCAACACAAAGCGCTCATAGCTCCCCCACGCCCCAGGCGGCGACACCGCAGTAAGACGAGGTCTCGGAAAAACCACGGCGACGGTCTTTACCTCGGTGAGGTAGGCCGTTTGGCCCCCGAGCGCCGCCGTCACACTTTTGACCGGCAGGTAGACTGTCCCGTCGGCGGTGACTGCACCGGTACCGGGGACGCGCCGCCCATCGACCATCAGAGCCGTTTTCGCCGCCGCTGCCTGAGCAGGCGTAGAAAAACTTCGCAAGCTGAGAAAGCGGCCACCAAACGAGAGCAAAACGCCGGTGCGTGCGTCGAAACGGTATTCCGCGCCGAGCGCGCGGGCGTAAGCCTCCGCCGGTGCGTACGCACTACCGGGAACGAGTTCGGTACGAACCTCTACCGAGGTGCCGTTGACCGAGAGTTGTTGCTGCGCCCCGGCACAGGTCAGTAGCGCCAGCACAACCGCAGCGAAGAGGCCGCGCATCTAGTTTTTAAGCGCCCGCTCCATCTGGCGCTGCGCATCCTTTTTGGCCTGGTCTTGACGTTTGTCGTAGCGTTTTTTACCGCGCCCCAAAGCGACCTCGAGCTTCACCCAGCCCCCCTTGAAGTAAAGCCGCGTCGGAACGAGGGTCAACCCTTTACGCTCCAAGCCTTTGGTGATCTCGGCGATTTCAGACTTTTTGAGGAGCAACTTGCGGCTGCGGAGCGGTTCGTGGTTGTTGTAACTCGCCTCTCGGTACGGCGGAACGTGCATCCCTTCTAAAAAGACCTCACCGTTTCGGACGCGCGCGAACGCCTCCCCGAGCGTGACGCCGCCCTGACGGAGCGATTTAATCTCGCTGCCGTTCAGGGCGATCCCGGCTTCAAAGCGGTCTAAGAGTTCGTAATCAAAAGAGGCGCGGCGGTTCTGAATCATAGAACGTCTACTCTACCGCGTTTGGGTCTGAGTTACCGACCTAAACCGCCCAGCGATAGACAGGTCAACGCAGTCAGTTTGCTGCGTCTCCTCGAGCCAGTCGTCTACGGCGCGGACAAGCCCGGTGGAGACGAGCGCGGCAAAACGCGTGAGCGGCTCTGAATCATTGCAAGACTAACTACGCTTTACCTAAACGCAGGCGCGTAGTCGCGGGCAAACGTGTCGAAAGCGTGCGGCGCTCTGCCGGTTACTTTTTCGATGTCGTCGGTGATGACCGCTGCTTCACCCCGGGCGTAGTGCGCGTAATCTTCGATTAGACCCTCCGGAACTTGTCTTGCCCAACGATTGTATTTCGGAAACCGAGGAGCCCTTGCATAAACAGGTTCGGGCGTAAGAACGTATAAGCTATCCCGGAGTCCTGGATTTTTTCTTCGACCGCCGCGTGATAACGCAAAAAGCGCACCGGTGAATGTGCATCGGCAGCCCACTGTGACTGCTTGACGAGGTGTTCGACGCCTGCGCGAATTGCAAGGTCAACAAACGTCTTCTGCTGGGCTTCGGCCCGCTCAGAAGAAGGCGTCAGCAGAAACGCTCGCGCTATCCCCTTCAGCGCGTCAGTGACACTCTCCGCGTCATCGAAGTCACCGATGACCGCCTCGACGCCCTGATGCTGAGAGAACAGCTCGGCATCCTCAGGTTTACGCACCATCGCCCGAAAGGGTACTTTGTGTGCGACCAACCGTTTGACAAGTTCGCCGCCGACGCCGCCGGTAGCTCCCTGTTACGAGAATTTTCGGACTATTTAATTCTGTCATCATCTACTCCATTCTTTCAATGAACGGTGTTCATTATTGAGTTATACTAAGGCTATGTCAAGGGGAACGAGAACAAACGTCGCCAGAAGCGACCAGCAGAAAACCGAAGTGCGGGAACTTATCCTGACGGCAGCGCGTCGGATCGTCTTGAAACACGGGTTTGCGGCGCTCAGTATCCGCAAACTCGCCGAGGCTGTCGGTTACGCGCCTGGCACGATCTACCTGTATTTCAAAAATCGCGACGCTATCACGCGTGAAATCTGTTTACAAGGTTTCGCCGAGTTGTCTAAAAAGATGGCGTTAGTTGCGGACACGGCTGACCCCCAAGAACGTCTCCTCACGCTTTTACACGCTTACGCCGACTTTGCCATTCAGCACCCTGAAACTTACCGGCTCTCATTTATGGAAGACCCCAAATTTGCGGAGGAGATGATGCGAGCCTTGCCGCTCGAGTCCGAAGACGGCGCAGGCAGACGAGCGTTTGCGCTGATTGTCGAAGCGGTAGTGGCACTGAAACAAAATGGAGTAATCCGCGCCGATGAGGACGCGCAGCTACTCGCCGAGCTGTTTTGGACAGCTGTTCACGGCGTCGTTAGTTTGAAACTGATCTATCCGGCGTTTCCGGCAACGCCAACGGACGTCCTGGTGCAAAAGACGGTTGAGTCTCTGCTCGAGGGTTTGCGCCCAAGCTGAACTCAGCCATTTGTGGGAATTTAGTGCTACGCTTAACTGTTTAGACGAACGCTCGCACAACCAGCGCCATCACAAGTGTCAAACTGCATCATGCTTAATTCTTGCTTCTTGCACAAAGTACGGTAAAGCATGTAGTTAGATCAAAACGTGAGACTACTCCAAAAACCCCGACACATCGCGCGGGTCGATGTCTAGGCGCAGCCGTGCGGGGCCACGGTAGGCCAGCGCGGGTTCCAAGCGTTCAGGCAGCGCCGCCGCCTCAGTGCGGATAAAGAGCTGATACGAATACCTGTTCTTAACGCGTGCCACCGGCGCAGCGCTTGGGCCGAGCAGTTCGTCAGGCGCTACTCCCGCCGTTTGGAGTGCGCCAGCCAGCCAGTTCGCTGCGTTTTCAGCGGTGCGTGCGTCGCGGGCGCTCAGTTGCACCTTGGCGAGCGCCGCAAAGGGAGGGTAGTTAAAGCTCTGCCGCCGCTCCAAAAGAGCCTGTACGAACGCCTCCCCCGAACCGTGCGTATAAGCGTGAAGCAGTGGGCTGTCGGGGACAAAGGTCTGAATGAGCGTGAGAGGCCGCCGCCCGGGAGCGAGTTCGCCCAGGTTGAGGAGCAGCCGAAACGCCTCCTCTTCGGCCCGAAAATTACCGAGCGACAAAAACGCGTCGAGCAGCGTCACGCCGACCAAAGATACGTTCGGCAGGGGCGGGAGTCGCAAACACGCCGTCGTTGCCACGAGTACGCCCGGCGCACCGTCCATCAACTCACCTAAGTCCTCACGTCTGTCGCTGTCAAAGCGTTTGACGAGCAGTTCCGGGACAACGCGCGCGACCTCGGCGGCGATCCACTGCGTTCCGGCGGCGCGGGTCGGGCCGAGCGCAGGGTTGCTGCAATTTGGACAGAGGTCGGGGGCGCGCCCCTGATGACCGCACTGATGGCAGCGGAGCAGGTAGCGTTCGCGGTGATAGCGCAGCGGCAGGTCGCAGTTCGGGCACATCAGCGTGTGTTCGCACGCCGCGCAGCAGAGCGCCGCCGAAAAACCCCGGCGGGGGGCGAGCAGCACCGCCTGACGGCCCCGCGCCTCGACCTGTTTAAGGACGCGTACGAGGTCGCCGCTGAGTGGCCAACCACCTGCGCGCAAATCGACGAGGTGGACGCGCGGCGTAGCAGTCTGAACCTCGAGCCGCGCCGGAGGCGGGGCCACCCCGAGCGTTTCGGGCGTAGGAAACGCGTCACTGAGCACGAGCGGTACGGCGGCCTCTTCTGCCAGGAAATTCGCGGCAGTCGGGATAAACACGCGGCAGCCTGCGTTAAGTTTGTAGGCGCTGCTGCCCTCCTCGAGCACCACCACCCGGCCCAGGTCAAGGGGCGCTAAGAGCGCCAAGTACGAGCCGACCAATACGAACGGTTCCGGTTCGGCGCAGCGTTCCCAAAGCCGGAGGCGTTCTTTATCAGAGGTGTCGCCCGACAAGACGTGAACAGGGACGTGCGCGGCTAAAAGTGCGGCCGCTTCATGCACAAAGGTCTGCTCGGGAGCCAAAACCAGCACACTTTTACCCGCAGCGAGGTCGGCTTTCAGGAGGGGAAGTAGGCTCAGGACTCGAGCCGCCCGCGTGCCGCCCGCCACACTCAAGGTTGGTTCTTCGACCGTGACGGGCCAAGAACCAGAAAGCAGCTCAGCGCGACCGGTTGGTTTTATGGCACTTAGCGGTACCGGCGGCGCTGCAACCTCGCGGTACTCGGCGTACCCTTTTTTAACGAGCGCTCGTACCGCAGTTTCAGGAACAGCAGCGGCGCGCGCCAAAGCTGCTGCACTTTCACTCTGACCCAACCTGAAGAGGTAGGCGAGCGCCGCGCGCTGATTTGCCCGCGCCGCGCCGTCGAGCACCGCGTCGCCTTCACGCACCGGGACGAGCCGCTGCACCTGCGCCGGGGCTACCCTTACGCGTTCTTCCAGCAACCCTTGCTGACGGTACAGCTCGAGCCGTTTGAGCGGCACGGCTGCCGCCTCGCCCCAGCTTTCGGAGATGGGTTCAGACTCGACTACGCTCAGGGCGCGGACGTAGTGCTCGAGCGGTATGCTCAAGCCTGTAGGTAAAAGGTTGGCGAGTACGGTTCCGGCGGGCGCACAGGTATACGCAGTTACACGCGCCAGAACGGTTAAGGCGCTCTCTTTTAAGAAAGGTTCGTCGTCCAACACCCCGACTGCTTCACGAAGCTCCAAACCCGCCCCGCCCCGGAGCGGTTCAAACCCGACCAGAATGCCGATCCGGACGCCGCTCTGCCACGGCACCACCACCCGCATCCCCACACGCGCTCCTGCGGGCGGCGATTGCGACGAGAGAGCGTGAGGCGGCAAAAAGGTAAAAGCTGGCAGCGGCAGGGGCAAGAGTACCCGCCAGGCAGTCGGGGCGGTCACAAACCAGTGTACCGCTCCGGGCAGTGCACGGTAAGATGCCCGGATGACCCCCCCGAACGATTCCAGCCCGGCCTCCGTTTACCGCGCGGCAGGTGTTGACCTGGGTGCAAGCGACGAGACGATGGCGCGGATTAAAACAGCCGTGACAGCGACCTATACGCCAAATGTCCTCGCTGGACTCGGCGCGTTCGGTGGCCTCTTCGACGCGTCGGCACTTAAAGCGCTGAACGCCCCCGTGCTCGTCGCCTCGACCGACGGCGTCGGTACCAAGACAAAAGTCGCCGCCGCCTTAGCGCGTTACGACACAATCGGGCACGATTTGGTCAACCACTGCGTCAACGACCTTTTGGTGCAGGGCGCGAGACCCTTATTTTTTCTCGATTACGTGGCGTCGGGAAGGCTCGAGCCCCCCCTCACCGCCGCGCTGATTACCGGCGTCGCTGAGGGTTGCCGGGCGCACGGTATTCCGCTCTTAGGCGGCGAAACCGCCGAGCTGCCGGGCGTCTACGTCGAGGGCGAGTTCGACCTCGTAGGGACACTTGTAGGCATGGTTGACCGTGCGAAACTCGTTACCGGTGAAAAGATCAGAGCAGGCGACCTCGTTCTAGGTTTGGCGTCGGGTGGGTTACAAACCAATGGCTTTTCGCTGGCACGCCATGTTTTAGCAGGAAGTTACGACGAATCATTGGGGGACACAACCGTAGGCGACGCGCTGCTGGCTCCGCACCGGAGTTTTTTAGATGCGCTCACCCCGCTCCTAAACGCCGGACTCGTGCGGGGCATGGCGCATATCACGGGCGGCGGTCTCCCCGGAAACCTGCCGCGCAGCCTCCCAGATGGTTTAGGCGCGGTCGTCACCCCAACCTGGGACGTACCAGAAATCTTTACGCTCATCCAGCGGCGCGGCAACGTGGACCGAGACGAAATGTTCAGCGTCTTTAATATGGGCGTCGGATTCGTCTTCGTAGTGTCGCCGGAAAACTTGGAAATGGTTCACAAACTCGCCCCAGAAGCGTTCGGCGTCGGTGAAATCATCAAGGACGAAGGTACACAAATACTTTAGGCCGTTCAAACCGAGATTTAAGCGCAGCGGTGTTTCTGCTCCTTACTTCCTGTTTCTAAACCTCAACTAGCTTCAGACTCGAGCACCGGCAGCATCACGGTAAAGACGGTACCCTCACCGACTTTAGACTCGACGGAAACCGTCCCGCCGTGCTGCTCGACGATCCATTTGACAATCGCCAACCCCAAACCTGAACCGTTGCCGCGCGTGCTGCGCGCACCGTCCACACGGTAAAACCGTTCGAACAGGTTAGGTAGGGCTGACTCGGGGATACCGGGGCCGTTGTCTAACACCTCGAGCCGCGCCCAGTCTTTTTCTTTTAGAAGCGACACGTTCACCTGACTCGAACCTGCGTTGAGCGCGTTTTGTACGAGATTCAACACGACTTGTTTAAGCCGCGCCGCGTCGCCGGAAACCTCTAACAGCGGCCCCGGTGAAAAAGCCTTGATCGCCGCGCCCCCGGAGACCGGAGCCAGCTCTTTGGCGACCGCTTCGATGGTTTCAACCAGGTTCATCGGTTCGCGTTTGACCGTCAAACCGGCGTCGGCGCGGGCGAGTTCTAAAAGGTCGTTGACGAGCTTGCTCATCCGCAGAGCTTCGCTGCGGATGATTTCCAACGGTTCGATCTGTTCGGGGGTCGGATGCGTCCGGCGCAAAAGGTAGCTCGCGTGCCCTGAAATCGCCGTGACCGGGGTACGGAGTTCGTGTGACGCGTCGGCGGTAAAACGGCGCTGTGTTTCCAGCGTCTCTTGCAAGCGGCCCAGCATCCGGTTGAGCGTCACTGAAAGTTCACCGACTTCATCGCGAGTTTTAGACACCGGAACGCGCTGCGACAGGTCTTGCGAACTGATCCTCGAGGCCGCCTTAGTCATCCGTTTAAGCGGCGTCAGCGCCCGCTGCGCCAACAGCCACACGCCAAAGGGAAACACGATCAGCGCAACCAGTATCGTCTGAATCAGGTTGGTACGGAGCTGCGTCAGGGTGTCGCCGCGCACGGGCATAGCCACGGCAATAAGCGTCGGCGCGTCTGTGATCCTGTTTTCAGCGCCTGGTAAAGACAAACCTTGAGTCGATAAACTAAAAATCTCGCGTCTCGCACGTACCACCCAAAGCATACCGTCTTCAGTTTTGACGTTGATTCTTAAACGACCGTTACGCTGCAACTCTGAAAACTGATCTTCGCCGACGAGTTTAGCAATACCTGTCCCGTCAGAGGCTATGACCGTCGGCAGCTTCGGTACACGTTCGAAAGCAGCAAACAAATTGGGTGTTAAAGGGGAGCTTGGGTCGTAGAGGTAGATGTTGATAAACAGCAGGGCGTCGCTCGGCGAACTCTGCACCCAGCTGCTCCGGCTCGAGGAAGAGGTTGAAGGGTTTTGCTTGATGGCTTCTAACACATCGGCGTACGCCTGATTTGCCTGCGCTTCGACGCTGTCGATCAGCGAACGCTGCGTCAGGCTGTACACGAGTACTCCGACAAAAATCAGCACTAAGATTAGAAATCCGGCAAAGAAAAGCGTCAGCCGCAACTGTAAAGATAAACCCAACGGGAAACCCGCTCGAGCCGCAGTCTGAGTTTGATCAGCTTGGGTTAAACTTGCCACACCACCATCCAACTTCAGCTTAGCGCTCTAAGCGCCCGCTCACCGCCCGAACGAACACTCCAAACTACCGCGCACCTTCGTGAGAGGCGTGACGACGCGACGTGACATGATGATACGACCGTCACGCCATACCGACTACTCTTCGCGGAGCACGTAGCCGACGCCGCGCACCGTATGAATCAGGCGGCGCTCGCCTTCACCCTCGAGCTTACGGCGCAAATAACCTACATAGACATCGACGACGTTCGAGCCGCCGGTGTATTCAGGCCAGACCTTCTCTTCGATTTCAAAGCGGTTAAAGACCTTGCCGGGGTTACGGGCAAAGAGTTCTAAAAGTTCAAACTCTTTAGCCGAGAGTTCGATCCGCCGTCCGTCGCGGAAGACCTCGCGCCCGTCTAGGTTCATCACCAAGTCGGCAACGCGCACCTCGCCGGTGACAGCCGGGTTGACGCGCCGCAGATGAGCCCGTACGCGCGCCAGCAGCTCTTCGATAGAAAACGGTTTGACGAGGTAGTCGTCCGCGCCCGAGTCGAGACCCTGCACCTTGTCATCGACCGAATCTTTAGCAGTCAGGATGATGATCGGGGTATTCGAGGTTTTGCGGACGCGCCGCGCGACCTCGAGCCCATCTAACACCGGCAACATAAGGTCTAATACCACCAGATCGGGGTTGAGCTCACGAAACTTCGATAAACCTGTCACGCCGTCGTAGGTAACGACCGTTTCGTACGATTCGGCTTGTAACTCTAAGTCGATAAACTTGGCGATTTCTTTTTCATCTTCGATAATGAGAACCAGCGGTTTTCTGTCCATCTCGCAATTATGAGACCTCAGATTATGAGAGTCCTATCGAGAAGGTGAGAACGTCTCACCAGTTTTCTCATTTTATTTTCAGGCTTGGGGGAGCAAAACCGTCTCCTGAACAATAATCTCATCTTGCAACACACGCTCGGCCCACGCCTTCGCACCGGGCAGTGAGTGGTCGCGAAAGTTGCCACAGCGTTCTTCGCTGCACCCCGGAATCTCACCTTCGTGGTATTTGACGGCCTCGAGCGAAGCTCTTAGCGCTTCTGCCACAGTAGCCTCATCAGGCTCACCGAAAACGGTCAAATAGAACCCGGTACGGCACCCCATCGGGCTCGCGTCGATCAGCTCGCCGAGGGTACCGCGCAAGTAACCTGCCAAAAGATGTTCGATGGTGTGAAGCGGCGCGGTCGGAATCTCCGCCTGGTTCGGTTGAACGAGGCGCAGGTCGAACTTGCTCACGGTGTCGCCGCTCGGCCCGGTGTAGTGTCCGGCGAGGCGGACATAGGGTGCCCGGACGCGGGTATGGTCGAGGTCGAACGACGCAACTTTTTTGGCTTCGGCTTTAGGTGTAGTCATACCCATCAGCCTAACCTCTTTAGAGTGCGACACGGTAAACCGGGTATACTCGGCGCAGTTTTATCACAGTTCTGCTATAGTTCTACCTTGTCCTTTTGGGCACCGTTTGCGCGCACCCGGCTCGAGGCGGTTGGCGCAACTTACCGGTCTTTTTACCGAACGCGCGGTCAAGAACCCTGAGGACTGCCGTGGGTTAGCGTCAGGAGCGGAAACTCCGTGCCTTCGGTCTCTCGACCTCTCTTTCTATTTGCGTGACGGTCGGGTAGAATACCTGTGGTTATCTAGTTCAATTATTTATTTAGGAGTCTATCTTGCGCGTTGCAATTTTTATCGACGGCAGCAATCTCTATAACGGTATGCGCGACAACCTTTCCAACACCCGCTTTAACCTGCAAGAACTCGTCGCACAACTTCTCGCCAAACGGCAACTCGTCCGCACTTACTACTACAACGCGCCCCTAACAGATGATTACGAGCACGATTTGCGCGAGGGGCAGCAGCGGTTTTTCGAGTCTTTGCGGCGGATTCCCTATACCACCGTGCGCCTCGGGCGGCTTCACCGCCGCTTTGACGGGTCGCTCGTCGAAAAAGGTATCGACGTCGCGATTGCGGTCGAGTCGCTCGCGCTCGCCTACGAAGATGCGTACGACACGGTGCTGCTCGTTTCGGGAGACGGCGACTACGTGCAGCTCGTCGAGGCGATTAAACGGCGCGGCAAACACGTCGAGTGCGCGATGTTTCGCAATCAGTCGGCGGGGGTGCTCTTGGAATACGCCGATATCTTTACGCCGCTAGACGACCTCAACTGGCAGAAGGTGCTTTTTTGAGATGAAGTCGGAACAGTTCGACGACGCTGTAGCGTTGCTCAAAAAACTCTACCGAGACGAACAGTTCGTACTTGTAGCCGTTGATGGACACAGCGCGGCCGGGAAGTTTACGTTTGCCCGTAAACTTCAAGCGGCCCTCCGCGACGTCCAACTCGTTCACGGCGACGACTTCTACCGGGTGATGTCTAAAACCGAACGCTTTAAGCTCGCGGCTCCTCAAGGCTACAGGCGTTACTACGATTGGGAGCGGTTAGAACAGCAAGTATTGGCTCCCTTAGCGGCTCGCCGGGAAGCGCGCTACAGAGCGTACAGTTGGGAAACAGGGACACTTAGAGACGCCAAAGTTGTGCAGCCTCACGGAACCGTCATCGTTGAAGGTGTGTTTTGTGCCCGACCCGAGCTGCGTAGTTTCTACGACGCTATTTTTCTGATGGACACGGGCGCGGAAACCAGAGCCTAGAGGCAGCAGCAGCGGGGGACGCGGATGCTTGGCTAAAACGCTGGGACGCAGCCGAAAGGTTTTATTTGAGGACACATCAGCCCTATAGCTACGCCGACCTGGTAATTACGCTCGAGTAAAAACCCGCTTTATCCCTCGTTATACGCTTCGGGTTTAGGTAAAAAGGGCTCCAAACCCTTCGCCCCGTCGATAAAGAGTTGCAGGTGCGGAAAGGGAATCTGAATCTCGGCATTGTCGAGCGCGACTTTGCTCGCTTCTAAAATGGCGGCCCGAATCGCCGGTTCGGTTGCGATTTCACTCGGTTCGATCCAAAAAATCAGCTGCAAATTGACCGCTGAGTCGGCGAGTTCGTTTACCCGAACAATCGGCACCGGGCGTTTCATAATGCGGTCGTTTTGCTGCACGACTGGAACGAGTACTTCGCGCGCCGCCGCAATAGACTCGCTGTAGGCGATCCCCAGTTCGACGATAAGCCGTAAGGGGCCACCTGCGGTGTAATTCAAAATTTCTGACGACGCCACCGCAGAATTTGGAATCGAAGTGTAGACGTTGTTGCGCGTGACCAGACGCGTATTTCGCAGCGTGATTTCACGTACTTTGCCGACTTGCTCATTGACCTGCACCCAGTCGCCGATACGGAAAGGGCGCTCGATCAGGAGCGTCGTCCCTGCGACAAAATTACTGAGCGTATCTTGCGCGGCGAACCCGACGGCGACTCCGACCACGCCGAGGCCGGTCACGAGCGACAAAACGTTGACGCCGAACTGCGCCAAGATACTCGCCGAACCGAGCGCGACGAAAACGACCGAGATGACGTTGCGTAAAAGCTGCACGATAGACGGATCGAGTTGGTAGCGGGCGAGCGCGTGGGTAATCGCCCGCAAACCGACGAGCCAGCCCAAGTAGTAAAAAAACGCCATGACTGCGGCCCGCGCGATATGCCCGGTCAGGGCTGCCGGAACGCCCCACTGCGACAAGATAGCGAGTAGCGCAAAGAGTAGGGCCGCGTAACGGAGCGCCGAAGCAAGCGGCCGCGACACCTCCCGGTTGAGGCGTAGTCGCCGGACGAGGAAACGCAGGGCGGCGCGTAAAAGGCGGTACAAACCGACGAAGATCAGCACCAGCAGCGCCGACGCGATAAGTTCGCTCGCAACGTTTGCCAGCAGCTCGGCGGTACTCGTTTCACGCGGTTTTAGCACACCGAGCGTGCTTAAGAGGCTGTTTCTCAGCTCGTTCCAGAGGTTGAGGAAAAACGCGTTCATCGGGTCTTTCACTGGGTTTTCACTGGGTTTTTCACTGCGTCTCTTGCTCGAGTAGCGCCCTGAGTTCGGCTTCGTCAAGTACCGGCACCTTGAGGGTCAGGGCTTTCTCGAGCTTCGACCCCGCCGCTTCACCCGCGACGACGTACGAGGTTTTCTTCGATACCGACGAACCGACGCGGGCACCGAGCGCCTCGAGCCGCACTTTAAGCACGTCGCGGGGTTCGCTCAAAGTTCCGGTTAAGACGAAACTTAGGCCGGAGAGCGCGTCGCCACGCGGCGCACGAGTTGCGATGGGCGCAACCCCGCGTTCGGAGAGCGCCGCCAACAGGGTCTTCGTCGCGTCTTGCTGAAGTGCACCAAAGATCGCCTCAGCGGTCGTTTGACCCACGTCGTAAAGCTCAGCTAGGGTTGCGGTTGACGCCGCTTGCAAAGCCGCAACCGAACCGAACGCGTCCGCTAAGAGCTGCGCGGTGCGCGCGCCGACGTGCGGCAGACCGAGCGCAAAGATAAACCGCGCCAGCGGCTGCGTTTTTGAACGCTCCAGTTGTTCAGTAAGGTTGCGGACCGAGAGCTTACCGAAACCTTCTAACGGCTCGAGCTGTTCAGGCGTCAGATCGTACAGGTCGGGAATCCCCCGGATCAGCCCCTCGTCCAAGAGTTTTTGTAACCGTCTGGTCGATAACCCGTCGATGTCCATCGCCGCGCGCGAGGCGTAGTGCGAAAGCCGCGCTAAAACCTGCGCCGGACACGCCGGGTTGACGCAGCGCAGGTTGGCTCCGTCTTCGATCAAGGTTTCGCCGCAGACCGGGCAACGTTCAGGGAAGCTGTACGGAGCCAGATTGTCAGGACGCCGTTCGCTCAGGACGCGTACCACCTCAGGGATAATCCCGCCCGACTTATGCACGATCAGCTGATCGCCGATTCTAAGGTCCAAGTCCTTGATAAAACCGGGGTTGTGGAGCGTGGCACGCGAGACTTCGGTGCCTTCGATAAGGCGGGGCTCGAGCACCGCCACCGGCGTAATCTTCCCTGTCCGACCGACCTGCAAGGTGATATCCAAGAGCGTCGTGGTCGCCTCTTCCGCCGGAAACTTGTAAGCAATCGCCCAACGCGGTGCGCGCGCGGTGCTCCCAAGTTCGTCGTGTAGGGCCAGGTCGTCAACCTTGACGACCATGCCGTCGGCGTCGTAACCCAGCGCCCCGCGCAGCTCGGTCCACGATGCGGCGAGCACCTCGAGTTCTACCACACCCGTCACCCGTTCTAGAAGCGGGTTGGTACGGAACCCGGCCCCATCAAGCCAAGTGAGCAGTTCGGACTGCGTTTTGACGCCGAGCGCATACGGTTCGGCGACGCCGTAAAAAAAAGCTTGCAGCTTGCGGCCTGCGCTCACCTTCGGATCGAGCTGCCGGATGGTTCCCGAGGCGGCGTTACGCGGGTTCTTGAAGGGCGGTTCACCCGCTTCTGCACGTTCTTTGTTGATCCGCGCAAATTCGGTGTGCGACAAGTAGAGTTCACCGCGTACCTCGAGGCGGGCCGGTGCGCTCTCGACCTGCCCCGGTAGACCCGGTACGCCGAGTACGTTAAAGGTCACATCTTCCCCCTCTACCCCATTACCCCTTGTGGCCGCCCACTTTAGGACGCCGTGCTCGAAAAGCAGGTTGACCGACAACCCGTCGATTTTCAGCTCGGCGACGTAATCGATCTCGTCTTCTGTGGCGAGCACTCGTTTAAGCCGCGCCTCGAACTCTTCGAGGCCGGTAAGGTCGAAGGCGTTGTCTAAAGACATCATCGGGTGCGGGTGGCGCACCGTAGCAAACGACGCGCTCGGCGCACTCCCAACGTTTTGTGTAGGCGAACCGGGGGTGACGAGGTCAGGATGGGTTTCCTCGAGGCTTTTAAGCTCATGAAACAAGCGGTCCCATTCGGCGTCGCTCAAACTCGGGTCCTGCAGAACATAGTAACGGTAGTTTGCCTCACGCAAACGGGCGCGTAGTGAGGTCATTTGAGACAAAATTTGATAAGACGCGGAATCTGACATGAGTAGGCTCGAGAATACCCGAAATACCGAAAGTCGTACTGAGTCGCGTTGACGCTTTACAAAAATCAACTCCAAGGCTTGGGGTCGCCGAAGATGCACACATCACCCTCAGTGACTTCCGCTTTAGCTATGCTGTACCTTAGCGTTGGCTCCGTCGTTGCAGAGTGCTTCGGCTAAAAAGAACTGAGGAACTTGTGAACCGATTTAGTTTTTACGCGCTTGTTATCTTTTTCTTTTCGCTTCCTTGGCAAGACTTCGTCACGCTGCCTGGGGGAAGCTTCCTCTCGGTGTCGCGGCTTATAGGTTTAATTTTAATCGTTGCCGGGTTGGGAGCGACCTTGAGGCGTGGTGCTTTACGGCTCCGCGTTCCGGCAGCGACCTTAATACTGACCGTTTTGTTTGCATTTTGGGCGGTTTGCGGCACCTTGTGGAGTAGCGGCAGCGCTGGCGGGGTCGCCATATCTGCAGTGACTTATGTGCAACTTGCGGTTATGGCGCTCCTTATCTGGCAGCTCTGCCGAAATCTACCCGATCACCGCACCTTGCTGCAAGCGTACGTTTTAGGCACCTATATCGTGGCTGGGCAAATTGCCGTGCAGTATATTACGAACCCCTTTGTACCGAACTCGACGCAGAGCATGGAACGCTACACCGGACTGGGTACCAACCCTAACGGCGTCGCCACCGCCATTGCGTTGGCGCTACCTGTAGCGTGGTACCTAGGGCATTTTTGGGCGCGCGGGCTGCTCCGGTGGCTTAACTACCTCTATTTACCGCTCGCTCTTTTTGCAATCATCTTGACCGCCTCGAGAGGAGGCTTTCTAGTCGGCTTGGTAGGACTTATGGTGGTGCCACTGACCTTCAGGCGGTTGCCCCCCCGAGCCAAAGCTGCGACCCTTGTCTTCGCGGTTTTGTCCGTCGGCGCTATTGCAGCGACGATACCGCTCGCCAACTTTACCCGTATCGCGGAGACGTCTTCGGAAATCTCCGACGGCGACGTGAGCAGCCGGGGCGCGATCTGGCAGGCCGGTTTGCAGCTCTATACCGGTAGTCCGATAATCGGTATCGGAACCGGTAGTTTCGTGAGCTCAGTTGAGCCCTTACTCGGACGCCGCATAAATGCCCATAACGCATTTCTAAAAATACTGATTGAGATGGGTGTTATCGGCTTCTTGATTTTTACCGTCAACTTTTTTGTTGTACTCAGGCCACTGTTGCGTTTACCGGGGCCGGAGAAGATGTTTTATCTGTGCCTTTGGGCCGCCCTAGTCGTATCGATGCTGCCCTCGAACGTCGAGGACGCGCAGTACGTTTGGGCGCTTTTAACGCTGATGGCGACGCGGCAAGCTTATGTGCTGCGGCTACCCTCATCGGGAACAGCCTCAATCCTCGAGCCGAGCGGTACTGTTGGCGGTTAAAGCTTACGCAACCCACTTACTAGACCTCTTGCGAAAGTCACAAGTCGAGACCCGCATTGATAAGACCGGCGATAAGGTTGAAGCGTAAGGCGAAACGCTTGCGTCTGTTGCGGTAGGTTTCTTTGAGGATACGCCAGATTTTGA
>JAABUN010003195.1_pt1 | contig 26261 bp, 29 predicted proteins | sample 5559311 | NCBI WGS metagenome assembly JAABUN01 (sample SAMN10711877, study PRJNA513370) | rock metagenome | isolation source: Antarctica rocks | place: Antarctica: Victoria Land, Siegfried Peak sud
GACCGCCGACGCGGAGCACTTCCACGTGTTCTCCACCAAGACCGGCGACCGTCTGTCCTGACGACACCCGGTCGCGGTGACACGCGGCGGAACCACCACCAGGCCCCCGGCTCCTGCCGGGGGCCTGGTGCGTTCTGCGGCGCGCGCCGGGTGGTCAGCCGAGCGCGTCGAGCAGGGTCGACGGCCCTACCGTCCGGGCGCCGAGGGCCTCGACGCGGCCCCGGAGCTCACGATCCGCCGTCACGACGAGCACCGGTCGGCCGCCGCCGGCCCGCTGCCCCACCGCCTCGACCACCGCGTCATCGCCGGAGGCCGGGGCGCTGACCAGCTCCACCCCCGCCATGGGTGCGACGTCGCGGGCGCGGCCCTCGACCACCAGCACGAACAGCGGGAAGGCGCGCAGCCCCGCAACCCCGGAGTCGTCGACGCCTTCGACCCCGTCGACGCCCGCCTGCGCCAGCCGGTCCCGCAGCCGCTCCGCCGCGCCCGCCCGGTCCTTCCACCAGCCGTCGGGGCGGCTGCCGACGACGTTGGCCGCGTCGACGACGACCACCGGGGCCGGGCCGACGCCGCGGAGCAACGGCCAGGTGCGGGCGAAGCCGGGGTGTAGATCCAGGCTGTCGACGGACTCCAGGGGCACCCAGGCCACGGCGTCGCTCTCCCAGTTGCGCGGGGCGAGGCTCATCGTGGACGACGCTGAGGCGAGGACCGTCGTGTAGGCCCAGCCGCCGTGGTCGTCGACGAAGCGGCCCTCGACGCGGACCTGCCCCGGCGCCACGGTGGCCTCCTCGCCGGCCTCGCGGAGGGCCGCCTGGACGGCCGTCTCGTCGGCGTCGCGGGCACCGCCCAGGATCCCCCAGGTGCCGCCGTGATGGCTTCGGCCGGCGCGCAGCTGCAGGCCGACCGCCGGGTGCTCGGCGGCGGGGGTCCGCAGCAGCAGACCGGCCGCGCCGAAGAGGCCCCAGTGCCGGTGGCCGGCGGCGCAGGTCGTCCAGCCGTCACCACTCGTCACGCCCTCGATCGTAGGTGGGTGCGCGGGCGCTAGCGTTGACGGTCGCCGACACCGAGCAGGAGCCCCGCGGATGACTCAGGAGTACGCCTTGAGAGCCGTCACCCTCGAGGACGCGGACGCCTACGTCGAGTGCCACGTGACGTGCCTGGCCGAGACCTACGTCGACATCATGCCAGCGGCGTTCGTCGAGGAGCACCGCCGCGCGATGCCCGCGCAGGTCGAGCGGACGCGGACCGCCTGGGCGGCCGCTGCCGAGCAGCAGCAGCCCCGGACGAACGCGTGGCTGGCCCACGACGCCGAAGGCGAGGTGGTGGGGATCGTCCGCTCCGGCCCCGGGACGCAGGACTGGGAGTGGGCGCTGGGCGCGCCGCCCACCACGGTCGGCTTCCAGCTGCACCACCTCTACACCCGCGCGCGCACCCACGGCACCGGACTCGGGGCGCAGCTGTTCGACCTGGCCGTCGGCGACCAGCAGACCTACCTGTGGATCCTGCACGGCAACGCCCGGGCCGACCGGTTCTACCGGCGCCACGGCTTCACCCCCGACGGCGGTGAGGTGCGCTGCGGGCCCACCTGGTTCAACAAGTCGATGTACCGGATGGTCCGGCCGGCTCGCTGACCGTGTCCAACAACCGTCGAAAGGGCCGGGAGGGCACCTGACAAGATGGCGCCATGCCCAGGTTCTTGTCGGCGCAGCCGGACGCACGGTTGATCACGCTGCCGTGGGAGACCCCGCTCGCGGAGTGGCCCGAGGACACCCTGGTGGCCCTGCCGCGCGGCATCTCCCGGCACGTCGTCCGCTTCGTCCGGGTGGGCGCTGACGTGTACGCCGTCAAGGAGGTGCTGGAGCACCTGGCCCGGCACGAGTACCGGCTGCTGCGCGACCTCACCCGGCTCGATACCCCGTCGGTGGAGCCGGTCGGCGTGGTGACCACCCGGCTCGACCCCGAAGGCGGGCCGCTGGACCCGATCCTGATCACGAGGCACCTGCAGTTCTCACTGCCCTACCGCTCGCTCTTCAGCCGAGGCGTCCGGCAGGACACCGTCAACCGGTTGGTCGACGCGATGGTGGTGCTGCTAGCGCGGCTGCACCTGATCGGCTTCCTCTGGGGTGACGTCTCGCTGTCCAACACCCTGTTCCGCCGTGACGCGGGTGCCTTCGCGGCCTACCTGGTGGACGCCGAGACCGGCGAGCTGCACGACCAGCTGAGCGACGGCCAGCGCGAGCACGACCTGCAGATCGCCCGCGTCAACCTGTTCGGTGAGTTCTGCGACCTGGAGGCGGGCGGTCTGCTGGACGCGAACCTGGACCCGCTGACACTGGTCCAGACCATCGAGAGCCGCTACCGGGAGCTGTGGGCCGAGCTCACCGAGGTCGAGGAGTTCGACGGCAGCGAGATGCACCGGATCGAGGGCCGGGTCCGCCGGCTGAACGCGCTGGGCTTCGACGTGGCCGAGCTGGACATCACCACCGACTTCGCCGGCTCGACGGTCCGGATCCAGCCGAAGGTGGTCGACGCCGGCCACCACTCGCGCCGGCTGCTGCGGCTGACGGGCCTGGACACCGAGGAGAACCAGGCCCGCCGACTGCTCAACGACCTCGACTACTACCGCGCCCGGACCGACCAGCAGGGAGCCGACGAGTCGATCGTCGCCCACCAGTGGTTGACCGACCGCTTCGAGCCCGTGGTCAGCTCGGTCCCCCGGGGGATGCGCAAGAAGCTGGAACCAGCCGAGCTGTACCACGAGGTGCTCGAGCACCGATGGTTCATGGGCGAGAAGGCGGGTCAGGAGATCGACGTCGCCGATGCTGCGAAGAGCTACGTGGACACGGTGCTGCAGAACCTGCCGGACGAGCAGCTCGCCCTCTCGGCGATGGAGTCGATGGGCCCGCTGGCCAACCCGTTCGACCCGTCGCAGGGCTACGTCGACGACGAGACCGAGAAGCCCTACGACCCGTGGGAGGACGGCACCGAAGCACCCGACGTCGACGAGCCGCCCGCCCAGGAGTTCCTCGACATCGCCGCATTGCGGGCCCGGGCGGCGAGAGGCTGACCCGCTCCCGCGCCTCTACCGCATTCCCGCGCCCCTACCGCACTCCCGCGCCCGGTCCACGGGGCGCGTCAGTGTCGACGGGGCGCAGCAGGGTCGACGGGGCGCAGCAGGGTCTCGACCCGGTCGCACACCTCCGCCACCGCGGTGGTGCCCGTGTCGGCCACCAGGTCGGCCGCGATCCCTGGCCGCAGGTCCCAGAACCGTGCGTGGGTACGCCGCAGGAACGCGGGCTCGCGGGAGAGCCCGCGCTCCGGGTCACCGGTCACCCTCTCCTGAGCCGTGCCGAGCGCGCAGGTCAGCAGCACCCGCAGCACCCCGGTGCCCGGCGGGACGTGTGCCAGCACCGCGGCCGTCTCCTCGGTGTCGTAGATCGGGCCGTGCGCGACGACCAGGTCGAAGGGCTGCTCCAGCAGCGCCCCGACGAGCACCCCGTGGGTCGTGTGAGCCTGGGTCCAGTGCTCCGCCGTCAGGCCGCCGGGCGCGTGGCCCAGCCGGGCCACGTCGTCGAGGTCGGTGCAGGCGACGGTCCGACCAGCGGCCACCAGACGCTCGGTCAGCCGGGCGGCCACCGTGCTCTTGCCGGCGGCGATCGGGCCGGTCAGCACCAGCAGCCGCGCAGTGAGCGCCGGCATCACCGCGGAGGCATCCGCAGGGCACCGTCCAACCGGATCACCTCGCCGTTCAACAGCGGGTTGGCCACCAGCGCCTCGACCAGCTGCGCGTACTCCGAAGGCCGGCCCAGCCGGGCCGGGTGCGGGACGAGCCCCTCCAGCGACGTCCGCGTCTGTGCCGGCAGGCCGGCCAGCATCGGCGTCTCCATCACCCCCGGCGCGATGGTCATCACCCGGATGGCCCGGTCCGCCAGGTCGCGGGCCGCCGGCAGGGTCAGTGCCGCCACCCCCCCTTGCTGGCCGCGTAGGCAGCCTGGCCCACCTGGCCGTCGAAGGCGGCGACGCTTGCGGTCATCACGACCAGGCCGCGGTCGCCGTCGAGCGGCTCGTTGCCGGCCATCGCCGCCGCGGCCAGCCGCAGCAGGTTGAAGGTGCCCAGCAGGTTGACCTCCACCACGCGCTGGAAGTCCGCCAGCGGCAGCACGCCGTGACGTCCGATGATGCGGCCCGGGGTGGCCACCCCCGCGCAGCTGACGGCGACCCGGAGAGCCCCCCACGCCGCCGCCTGCTCCACGGCCGCCGCCAGCTGCGTGCCGTTGCGGACATCGGCGGGAGCGAAGGCGGCGCGGGGCCCCAGCGCAGCGGCCAGCTGAGCACCGGGGGACTCCGGCAGGTCCACCAGCACGACGGCGGCACCGGTGCGCAGGAGCGTCCGGATCGTCGCCTCTCCCAGCCCGGACGCGCCTCCGGTGACCAGGACGACGTCGTCCTCACCGAGCCGCACGCCGACCTCGATCGCCCGTTCCTCCGTGCATCTCGACCTCCCGGCGGGACCGTTCCCAGGTAACGCTATCGGACGGTCGCGTCCGGTTGCCGGGGCTGGTTGGTGCGCGGAGGGCGCCCCAGCAGCTCGTCCAGGACGTCGACCGGATCCTCGAAGGGCGGAAGCCTCCCGATGACGGCGTGGAGGTAGGGCACCTTCGCGGCTTGGCAGAGGTCGTCGAGCTGCTCGTTGATGACGTTGGCCAGGATGTCCTGCTGGCCCGGCGGAAGCAGGACGAGCCCGTGCAGGTACGCGTCGACGGTGAACAGGTCGCACCCACCGCCCAGGGCCAGATAGCGCACCCACAGCTGGGTCATGGTGAGCTCCGCCCGCACCCGGGCGGCCTCGAACAGCGGGTGGGGACTCTTCGGCTCGGACACGAGAGGTCGTGCCCTCAGCTCAACGGTTGTTGGTCAGCGTTGTTGCGCAGCGCCGACGCGACAAGCCGTCGGGCGACCTCGTGCAGCTTGACGTTGGAGCGCTGCGACGCAGCGACCAGCATGGCGAACGCCGCCTGGTCGTCCTGCGCGCCCTGAGCCATCAGCACACCCTTGGCCTGACCGATGAGGTCACGGTTCTCCAAGGCATCGGTGAGCTGGGACGACAGCTGGCGGGAGTCCGCCATGGCCACGATGTTGGTCAGCAGGGCGGCTGCCTGCTGCGCGAACATGCTCAGCACGTGAACGGCGTGCAGGTCGTAGGCGGCAGGTTGGCGCGAGTAGACCTTCATCGCGCCCACCGAGGTTCCGGAGGCCAGCAACGGAACGGACAGTATCGACCGCACGCCCAACCCGGTTGCGGCCTCTGTCCACTGCGGCCACCGGGACTCCGTGTCCAGGTCGTCGATCCGGATGGCGGCCTGCTGGCTCCATGCCGACAGACAGGGGCCCGAGCCGAAGGCGTACTGCAGCGCGTCGACCTCGGCGACGAACGGGTTGGATGCGGCGGTGCTCCGATGGCCACGCTCATCAACCAGGGTCACGCCGCTCGGCGGCCACGGCGAGCTTGCGGTGCTCGCTCTGGCTGATCGTGCGCAGGCGGGCGAGCGCCTCGTTGTCGGTGTCACGGTTCTGCTGATGATGATGCCGACGGCGCGCTCGATGGCAGCTGCGGACCAGCGAGGGCGCAGACCGCCCGGCCGGCCAGAGCACGCTCGCCCTTGGCTGACGCTAGGGCCGCCCACACGCCGCCCCCGATCAGCCGCGGGCGCCGCACGAGCCCTCGGCCGGCACGGATCGTCTCATCAACCGGTCGGTGCGGTGGTTCCCCGAGCTGAGCGATCACGTCATCAAGGCCGTGGAGCTGTGAGTCGATCTGGTTGTCCGGTGCCGAAGTGCAGCGACGCAGGAGTGGCACCTCGGGCCCCGGCTACCCATAGGCTGCGGTCATGAGCGAGGACCTGCACGCACTCGGGGAGGATCTGATCACCACCTCCGCCCGGGTCGTGCGCTGGGTCCCGAAGTCCAGCACCTTCACCCTGAGCCTGGCCGCGGCCCGCATCCTGGCCCGGCTGAGCGACAACGGACCCACCCGGATCAGCGAGCTGGCGATCGCCGAGCGCTGCTCCCAGCCGACCATCACCAACCACGTCAAGCGCCTCGAAGCCAGTCAGCTGGTAGCCCGCAGTGTCGACGTCCGCGACGCGCGGGCCTGGATGATCGAGCTGACCCCGAAGGGCCACGAGCAGCTCCGCAGCTTGCGGGACTCCCTCGGCACCGGCGTCGAGCCCTACCTGGCGAGGTTGTCCCGGCGCGACCTCAAGGCGCTGCGCGACGGCGTGGATGCGATGCGCCGGCTGATGGCGCTGGACGCCTGAGGTGGCCCGGTAAACTGCCGCGGTGACGCAGCCGACCGACGCCTCCCCGGCGGTGGAACCGCGCCCGGCCTCGAGCCCCCCGGATCAGGGCGGGACGACCGCCTTCCGGCTCTACGACACCGCCACCCGGAGCGTGCGGGACTTCGTCCCCGTCGTCCCCGGCCAGGTGTCGATCTACCACTGCGGGCTCACGGTGCAGTCGGCCCCGCACCTGGGCCACCTCCGCAAGGAGGTGGTCTTCGACGTGCTGCGCCGCTGGCTGCGGGCCCGCGGCTGTGCGGTCACGGTGATCGCCAACGTCACCGACATCGACGACAAGATCCTCACCAAGTCCGCTGAGGCGGGTGTGCCCTGGTACGCCCTCGCCTACCACTTCGAGCGCGAGCTGCACGACGCCTACGCCGCACTCGGCTGCGAGCCGCCCACCTACGAGCCGCGCGCCACCGGCCACGTGCCCGAGATGATCGAGCTGATCAAGGTACTGGTCGAACGCGGCCACGCCTATCCCGCCGACGACGGCTCGGGCGACGTCTACTTCGACGTCCGCTCCTGGCCGGCCTACGGCTCCCTCTCGGGCCAGCGCATCGACGACATGGAGCCGGCCGAGGACGCCGACCCGCGCGGCAAGCGCGACCCGCGCGACTTCGCGCTGTGGAAGGGCCACAAGCCCGACGAGCCCGAGACGGCGTCCTGGTTCACCCCGTGGGGCCCCGGCCGCCCGGGCTGGCACCTGGAGTGCTCGGCGATGGCCGGGAAGTACCTCGGCGACGAGTTCGACATCCACGGCGGCGGCATCGACCTGCGCTTCCCGCACCACGAGAACGAGCTGGCCCAGTCGAGCGCCGCCGGTCAGCGGTTCGCCCGCTACTGGATGCACAACGCCTGGGTGACCGCGGCCGGGGAGAAGATGAGCAAGTCCCTCGGCAACGGTGCGCTGGTGTCCGAGGTCACCCGTGCCTACCCGCCGCGGGCCGTCCGCTTCTACCTCGCGCAGCCGCACTACCGCTCGGCGATCGAGTTCTCCGACGACTCCCTCACCGAGGCGACGGCGGCGCTGGCCAGGATCGACGGCTTCGTCACCCGGGCCCGCGAGCTGGTCCCCGACGCTGCCGGGGCGGAGCTGCCGACGGAGTTCGTCGCCGCGATGGACGACGACCTGGCCACCCCGGCTGCGGTCGCGGCGATCTACGCCGCCGTCCGGGAGGGCAACACCGCCGCCGACGCAGGCGACCTGGAGACCCTCGCCCTGCAGCTGGGTCGCACCCGCGCGATGCTGGGTGTGCTCGGCCTGGACGCCGACGACCCGGTCTGGGCCCGCGCCACCGCCGGCGAGGACCACCGCCTCGTCGTCGACGATCTGGTGGCGGCACTGCTGCAGCAGCGCGAAGCCGCCCGGCAGCGCAAGGACTACGCCGCCTCCGACGCCGTCCGCGACGCGCTCGCGGCGCTCGGCGTCGTCGTCGAGGACACCCCGCGGGGCACCCGCTGGTCACTCGCCCACCCGTCCGCCGCCAGCACAGGAGCCTGAACAATGCCCGGAAACAGTCAGCGCAAGGGCGCCGTCCGCCGCAAGGGCAAGGGCAACACCGCCGGGTCCGGTGGCCGGGTGCGCCGCGGCCTGCAGGGCCGCGGCGCTACGCCCAAGGCCGAGGACAGGCCCTACCACAAGTCCTACGTCTCCCCGAAGGCCGGCGCAGCGGCAGCCGCCCGTGGAGGCAACGAGCGCGGCGGTCCGCCGCAACGCACCGGACGTCCCGGCACGGGGCCTGAGTGGGTGGCCGGTCGCAACCCGGTGCTGGAGGCGATGCAGGCCGGCATCCCGATCAAGACCGCCTACGTTTCCGAGGGTGCCGAGCGCGACGACCGGCTCCGCGACATCCTCAAGCTGGCCGCCAACACCGCAACGCCGATGCTCGAGGTGACGCGGGACCAGCTGGACAAGATGACGGGCGGCGCAATCCACCAGGGCGTGGCACTGCAGCTGCCCGAGTTCACCTACGCCCACCCCGACGACCTGCTCGCGTCGGCCATCGAGTCCGACGGCGAGCCGCTGATCGTCGCCCTGGACTCGATCACCGACCCCCGCAACCTCGGCGCTGTCGTGCGGTCGGCCGCCGCGTTCGGGGCCGACGGCGTCCTCATCCCGGAGCGTCGCTCGGCCGGCATGACCGCCGCGGCCTGGAAGACCTCGGCCGGCGCCGCGGCACGGATCCCGATCGCCCGGGCCACCAACCTCAACCGCGCGCTACGGGCGTACAAGGACGCGGGCTTCTTCCTGGTCGGACTGGACGCCGAAGCCGACACCGACATCGCCGACCTGACCCAGGCGTCCGGACCGGTGCTGCTCATCGTCGGCAGCGAAGGCGACGGGCTGTCCCGGCTGGTCCGGGAGGCCTGCGACACCTTGACCTCCATCCCGATCGGCGCGTCGGTGGAGTCCCTGAACGCCGGCGTGGCCACCGGCATCGCGCTGTACGAGATCGCCCGCCACCGCCGCTGACGTACACGTGCAGCTGTTGAGCTCGCAAGCACCGGGGTAGGGCGGGTACGGCTCGGACCTGGGACCTCCTCCCGGCACGCTGGCGACCGGACGGGTCGGGGGCGTCACCAAGCCCGTCCTCACCAGGGCTGAGCGCCCTCCCGGCTGAAGAAGACGCCCGGCAGGTCGTCCTCGACGCAGGCCTGGACGACCGCGTCAGTTCCCTCGGTGACGCTCTGCGTCCCGGAGTGCCCGTTGAGGTCGGTGGCGGTGTAGCCGGGGTCGACGGCGACGACCCGGACGCCGTCGAGGGAGCGGGCGTACTGGCTGGTGATCATGTTGAGCGCCGCCTTCGACGACGTGTAGACCAGGTTCGCCAGCGTCGACTCGAAGCGGTCCGGGTCGTTGGTGACGCCGAAGGAGCCGAGGCCGCTGGACACCATCACCACGCGTGGGGCGGCCGAAGCCCGGAGCAGAGGCAGGAACGCCGCGATCATCCGGACCGGACCGAGGACGTTGACGCCGTAGACGGGCAGGAAGTCGGCCGGCACCGTCTCGGCCGGCAGGGCCCTGGTGCCCGACACGCCGGCGTTGTTCACCAGCACGTCGAGCCGCCCGGACGCGGCCCGGACGGTGTCGACGGCGGCTGCGACGGAGGCGTCGTCGGTCACGTCGAGGGGCACCGGGTGGACCTGGGCGCCGTCGACCCGACCCCGGACCTCGGCGACGGCCTGCTCGAGCCGCGCGGGGTCACGGGCCCCGAGGTGGACGGTCCAGCCGAGGGCGGCGAGGCGAGCGACGGTCTCGAGTCCGAGACCCTTGTTGGCCCCCGTGACGAGGGCGATGGTTGAGCTGGCAGCAGGTGTGGTCATGACGCCAGTCTCGGCGGGCTCGGGCGGGCGCACCAGGGCCGGCCGGTCGTGGGACCGGCGGTCCTACCCAGCCGGGTCGCAGACGGGGGATGCTGGAGCGGTGACCACCTCAGTCAACCGCCGCGAGCTCGCGACCGTCCTGCGCCGGACCCGCGCCCGGGTGAGCCCGGCGGAGGTCGGGCTGCCCGCCGGGCTGCACCGCCGGGTCGCCGGCCTGCGCCGCGAAGAGCTGGCCATGCTGGCCGGGATCAGCGTCGACTACGTCGTCCGGCTGGAGCAGGGGCGGGGGCCGCACCCGTCGACGTCGGTGCTCGGTGCCCTGGCCCGGGCGCTGCGGCTCGGGGACGACGAGCGGGCTGAGCTGTTCCACCTCGCGGGCTCCGCCCCGCCGACGCCGGGCACGATCGCCCTCCAGGTGCGGGCCAGCGTTCTGCGGCTCGTCGACCGCTTTCTCGACCTGCCGGTGCTGGTGATCAGCGCCAAGGGCGACATCCTGGCCTGGAACGCGATGGCATCCGCCCTGCTGGGCGACCTGTCGGCTCTGCGGCCCGAGCGGCGCAACCTGAACCGGCTGCGGTTCCTGCCCGACCCGACTGACCCATCGCGCCACCCCGTCGCCGACAGCCCCGACGAGCGCCGCGCCGTCGGGGTGCAGACCGTGGGCAGCCTGCGCACCGCGGCCGCCCGCTACCCCAGCGACCCGGGGCTGCTCCGGCTGCTCACCGACCTGCGCAGCGGCTCGCCCGAGTTCGCGGCGCTGTGGGAGACCGGGGCCGCCGGCGGCTGGCGCAGCCACCGGAAGACGGTGCTGCACCCCCGGCTCGGCCCGCTCCCCCTGGACTGCGACACGCTGCTGGTGCCCGATGACGACCAGTCCGTCATCGTCTACTCCGCGACCCCGGGGACGCCCGAGGCGTCAGCGCTGTCCCTGCTCTCGGTCGTCGGGACCCAGATCTTCCTGCCCGCCGACCTGGTGGACCAGCCTGGGAGCGCGGCCGCCGGACCCCGTCCGGGACGCTAGATTGGGCTCCGGCCCGGTGACGCCGAGCCGCCCCCGCACCCCAACCCGCTGGAGAGACCGTGACGCTCACTACCGAGACCCCGGCGGCGGTCGACTACTCCGCCACGGCGTCAGAGGCCTACCGCTCGGCGCTCGCCGTGATCGAGACCGTCGAGCCGCGGATCGCCGACGCGACCCGGCAGGAGCTGGCTGACCAGCGCAGCTCGCTGAAGCTGATCGCGTCGGAGAACTACGCCTCGCCGGCCGTGCTGCTCACCATGGGCACCTGGCTGTCGGACAAGTACGCCGAGGGCACCGTCGGCCACCGCTTCTACGCCGCCTGCCAGAACGTCGACACCGTCGAGTCGATCGCCGCCGAGCACGCGCGCGAGCTCTTCGGCGCCGAGTACGCCTACGTCCAACCGCACTCCGGCATCGACGCCAACCTCGTCGCCTTCTGGGCCATCCTGGCCCACCGGGTCGAGCTGCCGGAGCTGGCCGAGCTGGGCGTCAAGGGCATCAACGACCTCACTGAGCAGCAGTGGGAAGAGCTGCGTCACAAGTTCGGCCACCAGCGCGCGCTGGGCATGTCACTGGACGCCGGCGGCCACCTGACCCACGGCTTCCGTCCGAACATCTCGGGCAAGATGTTCCACCAGCGCTCCTACGGCACCGACCCCGAGACGCAGCTCATCGACTACGACCAGGTCCGCGCCGCCGCGCTCGAGTTCAAGCCGCTGGTCCTGATCGCCGGTTACTCCGCCTACCCGCGCCGGGTGAACTTCGCCAGGATGCGCGAGATCGCCGACGAGGTCGGCGCGACCTTCATGGTCGACATGGCGCACTTCGCGGGCCTGGTGGCCGGCAAGGTGTTCAGCGGCGAGGAGGACCCGGTCCCCTACGCCGACCTCGTCACCAGCACCACCCACAAGTCGCTGCGTGGTCCACGGGGTGGGCTGGTGCTGGCCACGAAGGAGTACGCGGCCTCGGTCGACCGCGGCTGCCCGATGGTGCTCGGCGGCCCGATGGGGCACGTGATGGCCGCTAAGGCCGTGGCCTTCGCCGAGGCCCGGACCGACGCGTTCCAGACCTACGCCCAGCAGGTGGCCGACAACGCTCAGTCCCTCGCCGAGGGTTTCACCTCACGCGGCGCCCGGCTGGTCACCGGCGGCACCGACAACCACCTCGTGCTGCTCGACGTCTCCGGCTACGGACTCACCGGTCGCCAGGCCGAGTCGGCGCTGCTGGACGCAGGCATCGTCACCAACCGCAACGCCGTCCCGAGCGACCCGAACGGCGCCTGGTACACCTCCGGCGTCCGGCTGGGCACGCCGGCGCTCACCACCCGCGGCTTCGGCGCCGACGAGTTCGACCGCGTCGCCGAGCTGGCGGTCAGCGTCCTGCAGCAGACCACCCCGCTCACCGCGTCCAACGGCCAACCGGGCCTCGCGAAGCACACGCTCGCCGACGGCGTGGCCGAGGCCACCCGCGCCGCCTGCGGTGAGCTGCTGGCCGACTTCCCGCTCTACCCCGGCCTGCAGCTCTGACGTCAGCGGACCAGCAGCGCAGGCGGCACGCCGGCCTCGGCGACGAGCGTCGCCGGCCGGCCAAGCGGCAGGCTGTGCGCGGCTGGTCCGTGGCCGAAGCCCAGCTCCCAGACCATCGGGACCCCCAGCGGTGCCAGCAGCTCGCGGCACAGCGCCTCGATCTCGACCAGCGGGCTGCACCCGTGCCAGCTGCCCAGGGCGATCCCGGCCACGCCGTCGAACCAGCCGGCGCGCAGCAGGCTGGTGAGGTAGCCGTCGAGACGGTAGGTCTCCTCGCTGACGTCCTCGAGCAGCGCGAGAGCGCCGGAGTTGTCGACCGGCCGGCGACGTCGGGCGCCCAGCGTCATGGCCAGCAGCGACACGTTGCCGCCGATCAGCGTGCCCGTGGCGGTGCCGGGCACCAGGACCGCGGCAGCCGGCGTCGACCAGCGCCGACCGGCCAGCCCCTCCAGCACCGCCGCCCGCAGCGACGCGGACGCCTCGGGGTCGTCGAGCAGCGCGTGCGTGCCCACCATGGGGGTGAACCAGCTGGCCACCCCCAGCTCTTCGCGCAGCCACTCGTGCACGGCGGTCAGGTCGGAGCTGCCGTAGAGCGGCTTGGGCCGGGCCGCGCGCATCCGGGCGGCATCCAGCCGGTCGAGGACCCGGACGCTGCCGTAGCCGCCGCGCAACGCGAAGACGCCGGCGACGGCCGGGTCGCACCAGGCGTCCTCCAGGTCACGAGCCCGCTGGGCGTCCTCGGCCGCCAGGTAGGCGGCTCGCGGATGCCGCGACGCGGCTCCCGGGTAGACGACCGGCGTCAGCCCCCACGAAGCCAGCAGCGCCTCGGCGCGGACGCACCGATCCGGCGGCGTCGGCCCGGCGGGGGCGACCAGCGCGACCCGGTCGCCAGGGGACAACGGGCCCAGGGCGGACACCCCGTCGGACGGCACCGGCTCACCGTAGCCGCCGGCCCGCTCAGCGCTGCGCGCGGGCTTTGACGCCGCGGGTTACGCTCCGAGCGTCCCTCCGACCCAGGTAGGCGCCATGGCTCCGACGACCGTGACAACGATCGTCCTCGTGCTGTTCGGCCTCGGCCTGCTGGCGATGGCCTCGTGGGCCTGGTTCGGGTCCTGGCAGCCGGTGGTTCGCCGGCTGCCGCAGCAGGTGTCCGACGACGATGTCGAGGCGGCGGTGCAGCAGATGCGCCGGGCGATCGAGGACTACGAGCGGCAGCACCGCTCGCCCTGAGCAGCCCGGTGGCGCTCAGGCCAGCTCCGGGTTCTCCGCCACCAGGAGGTCGAGGTCCGCCAGCCGGTCGAGGTTGCTGATCGAGCGCATCATCCGGTGGTTCTGCACGAAACGGTCCCGGTTGCGGTGCAGGAACATCCAGTAGCCGGCGGTGAACGGACAGGCGCGCTCCCCCAGCCGCTGCTTGGGGTCGTACCGGCAGCCACCGCAGTGGTCGCTCATCGTGTTGATGTAGTTGCCGCCGCCGGCGTACGGCTTCGTGGCCAGCACCCCGCCGTCGGCGTGCTGGGACATCCCGACGACGTTGGGCACCATCACCCAGTCGTAGCCGTCGACGAACGAGCGGTGGAACCAGTCGGTCAGCTGCTGGGGGCTCCAGCCGCGCTGCAACGCGTAGTTCCCCAGCACCATCAGCCGTGGGATGTGGTGCGCCCAGCCCGACTCGCGGACCGACGTCAACGCCGACTGGAGGCAGGCCGCGTCCGTCCCGGCGGGGTCCAGCTGGACGAACCAGTCGGGCAGGTCGACGTCGGCCCGCAGGGCGTTCCGGTCCCGGTAGTCCTCGCCGAGGTGCCAGTACAGGTGCCAGATGTAGTCCCGCCACCCGATCACCTGACGGACGAACCCCTCGACGGCAGCGATCGGGGCGTCCCCGTTGCGGTAGGCCCCGACGGCGGCGTCGACCTCCTCGAGGGGGTCGACCAGACCGAGGTTGACCGGCGCCGACAGCAGTGAGTGCGACATCCAGCGGTCCCCGGTGAGGATGGCGTCCTCGTAGCGGCCGAAGGTCGCCAGTCGGTGGGTGACGAAGTCGTCGAGGACGGTGAGCGTCTCGGCGCGGGTGACGGCGAAGGTCCGCGGCCCGTCCTCGCCCACGAAGCGCACCCCTTCGCGCTGCAGCCGGTCCAGGTCGTCGCGCACCTCGACGTCGATGTCGTCCTCGGTCGGCCACCACGGCTCGGCCAGACCCAGGGTGGGCGTCTTCGGTGGCCGCTCGCGGTTCTCGGCGTCGAAGTTCCAGCGGCCGCCGACGGGTTCCCTGCCCTCCATCAACACGTCGAGCCGGGTCCTGGCGTCGCGGTAGAAGTCCTCCATCAGCAGCCGCTTGCCCCCGCGCGCGTCGGCCCAGGTGGTGAAGTCGGCGCGGGAGGTCGCGTAGCCGCGGGCCGGCAGCCGTTCGAGGTCGCGCTCGGCGGCCAGCCGGTCGACCAGGTGCAGAGCCGCCCACGACGTCGGCTGGACGACGTCCAACGGCTCGTCGACCTGCGCCAGACCCTCGCGGTAGCTCTCCGTCGTCAGGTACACCACCTGGTCACCCAGCTCGGCGGCTCGGTGCCGCATCGCCGACAGCACGAGGTGCGCCTTCTGCCGGTGGAACACCCGGCGGCGCAGCACCGCGTGCGCCTCGATCATCAGCACCGGCTGGGCGGGGTCGTCCAGGAAAGCGGGACCCAGCTGGTCCCCGAACAGCCAGCGTCGACGCATGGCCCGACGCTACCCGGCACCGCGCGCCGGTCGCCGGTGTCGGACGCGACGTCGGCGGGCGGCTAGCGGGAGAACAGGCTGCCCTCGACCGTGGTGACGAAGTTGCGGAGCGAGTCCGGCAGGTCCCGCAGGTGCCAGCCGGCGGGCCCGTGGTACCAGGACAGGTCGGTCGAGTCGGGCGCCTCGTCGGTGTCGGCGGCCACCAGCGCGTCCAGCCACCGGTCGCTGCCGCCCAGCACGATGGCGAAGGGCAGCACCCGCGAGATCTCCTCCAGCTCGCGCCCGGGCGCCATCTGCGTCGTGGGCTGGCTCAGCAGGTCCGAGCGCAGCGCGCCGAGGCCGCCGAGCAGCGCAGCGCCCTTCGCCGTCCGGCCCGGCATCTCCTGCGCGACGAAGGCCAGGCCGGCGGCCAGCACCACCAGCGCCAGGCCCACCAGCCCGAAGGTGGTGAAGGCGGCGAGCAGAGCGGTGACGACGACCGCGACGATGAGCGCCGTCAGGGCCAGCTGGGTCCAGCGGTTGCGGGTGGCGTCGGGTCGGCGTTCGTACCAGCCGAAGCTGACGACCTGGTCGTAGAGCTTGTCCTGGACGCCCCCGATCGAGTCGTTCACCCGGTCGGCCACCGCGGAGACGCGGACGTCCCCACCGGCGGGGGCGATGCCGTCCAGCAGCGCGAGCTCGAACGGCTGCAGCTCGTCCTGGCCGGTCCGGCGCGTCAGGTTCCAGTCGGTGCGGCCGAAATCGGTCGCGCGCGGGAGCTCGGTGATGAGCAGGTGGCCACGGACGGCGAGGTCCACCAGGGTGGCCGTGATGTCGATCGGGTCGACGCGCTCGTCGACGACGGTGCCGACGTGGCCTGGACGGATGTCCTCGACCACCCGGAACGCGCTCCGCCCCGCCCCCGTCGGCGCGAACTCCGCGACCCGGCCGATGGCACCGGTCGGGGTGGTGTGGTCGACGCCGCTGCGGCGGTGCAGCAGGAACAGCCCGAGGCCGCCGAGCACCAGCAGACCGAGGGCCAGCCCCAGCGGCAGCGGGTCGGCGGAGAACGCCCGGCTGAGCGTCCAGCGGTAGTCGATCACCTCGTTGGCGGTGACGGCGCCGGTGGGGAAGCCGATGTCGGCGATGACGACCTCGCCCTCGCCCCGCGGCCCGTCGCGGAAGGTGGGGGTCTGCGCGTTCTCGCTGCCCGCGGAGGCGAAGTTGCACGGCACCGTGGAGTTGGGGCGGCCGGCGGTGCACTTGACGTAGCTGAAGGCCCCGGGGATGCGCACCGTCGCGTCGAACTGCTCCACCGTCGCGCTCAGCCCCTGCAGCAGCGGCCAGCGCAGTGCGGTCTCCCCGCCCTCCAGGTTGACCACGGCGCCGGTGACGGTGTAGCCGATGGTGACCTCCTTGGCGCCGCCGGTGGGCAGGCCGACGGTGGTGAAGCGGTCGTCCGTGCTGACCTCGGGGGTGGCCGCCGAGCCGCCGGCGGTCGCGGTGACCGCGGACAGTGCCTGCACGTACTGCCGGTCACCGACCAGGTCCTGACGGGTCTCGAAGCGCTGCTCGACGCGCTCGGGGGCCGAGCCGGTGAAGGTCAGCGTCTCGGTGACCTGGAGGGCACCGTCCTTGGCCAGGTTGGCCCTGACCACGACGGAGGAGGCGGTGCCGGCCGCGTGCGCGGGGCCGGCCAGCGGTCCGGCCCACAGGCCCGCGGCCACGGCACCGGTGGCCAGGAGGGCCCCGGCCCGGCGGCGGGTGGGCGTCGTCACTGCGAAGGAGGCGGACACGGAGCCCACCCTTTCATCCCTGCCGGTCCGCGCGCTGCGGGCAGCCCGGATTCTCGTCGGGTTCTTCTGCGGGGCCGCCTGTCCCCCGGCGACGCAGCACCCCCGCGGTTAGGGTGAGCCCCGTGAGCCAGCGATCGTGGGGACCCCCGCAGCCTGCCCCGGGGCGCTCGCCCTGGGGCCGGCAGCCGCCTACCCAGAACCCCTACGGCATGAGCCCCTACGGCCAGCGCCCCGGGATGCCCGCGCCGCGGCGGCGAAGCCCCATCAAGGCGGTGCTGCTGACCGGGGTGGTCCTGGGGCTGCTCATGCTGGCCGGCATGGCGGCCTCGAACAGGGCGTCCGCCCCGGTCGACGCCGCCTACCAGAACGAGAGCTACCAGGTGCCCCCGCCGGACACCCGCCCCCCGGCGATACCGCAGCCCGAGACCTACGGCGAGGCCGAGCAGCTGCTCACCGCCAACCCGTTCTACGGCCAGACGACCCCCGAACCGGTCCGCTGCGCCGCAGCCCCGATCGACGTCGGCTCGGCCAGCGACCGTGCGCTGGAGTCCCACTTCACCCAGCTGATGGAGTGCCTGGTCCGGGTGTGGCAGCCGCCCGTCGAGGGGGCGCAGTGGAAGCTGGTGCGACCGACGGTGACCATCTACGGCCGCGAGATCACCACCCGCTGCGGCAAGACCGGCGTCAACGCGTTCTACTGCGGCGCCGACCAGCAGGTCTACTACAGCAACCGGCTGGACGACGCCGTCCCGGTGGTGGCCACCGACAAGTGGGCGGCTGACGTGGTGATGGCCCACGAGTTCGGGCACGCCCTGCAGGCCCGCACGGCCATCCTCGTCTCCTCCTCGGCGTTGGGCGCCCAGTCTGGTGACCAGGCGACGGAGCTGGCCTTCTCTCGACGGCTCGAGACCCAGGCCGACTGCCTCTCGGGCATGTTCATGCGATCGGTCTCGACTGCGCTGCAGATCCAGCCGTCCGACACCCAGGGCATCCTCGACGTCTACAACGCGGTCGGCGACGACACCCTCAGCGGCAACCGCAACATCGTCGGGAACCACGGGCTGGCCAGGTCACGCGAGTACTGGGGTCAGACGGGCCTGGAGTCCGGCGACGTCGGCAGCTGCAACACCTACACGGCCAAGGCCAACCTGGTCCGCTGAGGGGACGGGCGGTCGCCCGGTCAGTCCCGGTGCACGACGGCGGTGGCGATGGCGGCGACGCCTTCGCCACGGCCGGTCAGGCCCAGCCCGTCGGTCGTGGTGCCGGCCACCGAGACCGGTGCGCCGACAGCCTCGGCCAGCACCTGCTCGGCGAGGTGGCGGCGCGATGCCAGCCTGGGTCGGTTGCCGACCAGCTGGACGGCGACCGAGCCGATCTGCCAGCCGGCTGCGCGGACCCGGTCAGCGGTCTCAGCGAGGAAGGCGACGCCTGGCGCCCCGGACCAGTACGGGTCGTCGGTGCCGTAGTTGCTGCCCAGGTCGCCGAGCCCGGCTGCACTGAGCAATGCGTCGCAGGCGGCATGGGCGACGACGTCGCCATCGGAGTGGCCCTCGGGGCCTACCGTCTCCTCGGAGAACAACACCCCGGCCACCCTCATCGGTCGGCCCGGGGCAAGGCGGTGCACGTCGACCCCGATACCGGTGCGGATCTGCATCAGCGGACCCGCACGCGGCACCGTGGTCGGGTGGGGCTCAGGACGCGAGAACCTCGTCGAGCAGGATCTCGGCCTTGGCCTCGTCGACACGCTCGGCCAGCGCCAGCTCAGAGGTGAGGATCTGACGGGCCTTGGCCAGCATGCGCTTCTCGCCGGCGGAGAGGCCACGCTCGCGCTCGCGACGCCACAGGTCACGGACCACCTCGGCGACCTTCATCACGTTGCCCGAGTGCAGCTTCTCGAGGTTCGCCTTGTAGCGGCGGGACCAGTTGGTCGGCTCTTCGGTGTGCGGAGCACGCAAGACCCCGAACACCTTCTCGAGGCCGTCGGCGTCCACGACGTCGCGGACGCCCACGAGGTCGAGGTTGCAGGCCGGGACCCGGACGATCAGGTCGGTCTGCCCTACGATGCGGAGGACCAGGTAGAGCCTGTCCTCACCTTTGATCTGACGGGTTTCGATGTCCTCGATCACGGCGGCCCCATGATTTGGGTAGACCACCGTCTCACCGACTGTGAAGGTCATATTGTTCGGTACCCCTTTCGCGGCCTCAAGTTTAGCACGTTCTCAGGTGCGTTCCCGAGGCGTTTGCGCTAGCCAGAGGCCGTTCGCGGGGGGTGCGAAGGCTTGACAAACGCCCGCACCATGTGCAACGGCTGTGGCCCGGGACACGTGGGCCGACGGCGGTGGCGAGCCGGTGCGGGGACGCCGGGCTACTCGCTAGGCTGCGGGCAGTGTCCATCAGAGGTGGTTGTCACCTCAGGCAGGCGGGAGTCGACCTCGTGTCACAAGACAGGCGTCCGGCAGGGCGGACCGGGACCCGCGCGGCCCGGGCGCTGGTAGCCGTGCTGCTCTCGTTCGGCCTGCTCGGCCTGGCGGCCTGCGGTTTCGACGCCCAGACGTCCCAGCCCTACACGCCTGCCGACGGCACCAACCTCGACGTCGGCGCGGACAACCAGCTGAAGGTCCGCAACCTCGTCGTCATCAGCCGCGGCAAGGGCGAAGGCATCGTGAGCGCCTCGATCCTGAGCGGCACGGGTGACCGGCTGACGTCGGTGCGCGTCGTCCCGAGCCCGCTCGACGGCTCCCCCGGCCCCGCCGTGGCCGCGAAGATCGCGAAGCCCGTGGAGCTGCCCGCGGGCGTGCTGGTGGTGCTCACCAACGGCCCGCTGCTCACAGTCGAGGCACCCCAGCTGGACGCCGGACTGGCCGCATCGGTCGCCCTCACGTTCGAGCAGGCCGGCGAGGTCGTGATGAACTGCCCCGTCGTCGACGGCACCCTCTCGCCCTGGGACAAGGTCTCGCCCTCGCCCAGCCCGACCCCGCAGCCGAGCCGGGCCGACAGCCCCAGTCCGACCCCCGGTCGCAGCGCGCGCCCGAGCCCCAGTCCGAGCCCAACCTCCTAGCACACCGACCCCGCGGCCCCCGGCCGGTCCCGCCCCTCGGGGCGCAGACCCCGGGGGCCTCGGCTGTCCGGGGATCAGCCGTAGGTCTCGCGGTCGCTGAACAGGCTGCTGACCGACTCCCCCGCGTGGATGCGGTGCACGGTCTCGGCGAACAGCGGGGCCACGGAGCGGATGACGATGTTGGGCAGCTGCTTCTCGGGCGGCAGCGGCACGGTGTTGGTGGTGACGATCTCGGCCACGTTGGGCTCCTGCTTGAGCCGCTCGATCGCCGGACCGGTGAACAACCCGTGCGTGCAGGCGATCGAGATCTGCTGGGCGCCCTCCAGGCGCAGCACCCGGAGCAGCTCGACGATCGAGCCGCCCGTCGCGATCTCGTCGTCCAGCACGATGACGTCCTTGCCGTGCACGTCGCCAACGATCCGGTCGATGACGACGCGGTCGTCGGACTCGCGCTGCTTCGAGCCGGCGGCCACCGGGAGTCCGAGGCTGCGGGCGAACTCGGTGGCCACCTTGGCGTTGCCCAGGTCCGGCGACACCACGACGGTGTTGCTGAGATTCTGGCGCCGGAAGTGCGCGGCCAGCTCCAGCACGGCGCTCAGGTGGTCCACCGGCACCGAGAAGAAGCCGTGCACCTGCGGCGCGTGCAGAGCCATGGTGAGCACCCGGGTGGCGCCGGCGGCGGCCAGCATGTCCGCGACCAGCCGGGCCCCGATGGAGATGCGCGGGGCGTCCTTCTTGTCCGAGCGCGCGTAGGCGAAGTGCGGGATGACGGCGGTGATGTGGGCCGCAGAGGCCCCGCGGGCCGCATCCATCATCAACAGGAGCTCCATCAGGTTCTCCTGCACCGGCGGCACCAGCGGCTGCACGATGTAGACGTCACGCTGGCGGCAGTTCGCCCGCAGCTGTACCTGCAGGCAGTCGTTGCTGAAGCGGGTGGTGCGGGTCTGGGAGAGCTCCACCCCGAGGATGGAGCACATCTCCTCCGCGAACTCGTGATGGGCGGAGCCCGAGAAGACGGTGATTTCGCCGGTCACCCGGACACCCTAACCCTGGGCGAGGGTGGGCCAGAGCCACCGACCACAGGCCCGGACCAGCGCGCGGACGCCGCCGTCAGCCCTCGAACTTGTAGCCCAGGCCGCGGACGGTGACGAGGTAGCGCGGGTTGGCCGGGTCGACCTCCAGCTTGCTGCGCAGCCGCTTGACGTGCACGTCCAGGGTCTTGGTGTCCCCGACGTAGTCGGCGCCCCAGATCCTGTCGATCAGCTGCCCGCGGGTCATCACCCGGCCGGCGTTGCGGAGCAGCATCTCGAGCAGCTCGAACTCCTTGAGCGCCAGCTTCACCCGGTCGCCGTTCACCGACACCTCGTGGCGCTCCACGTCCATCCGGACGCCGGCGGACTCGACGACGTCGGGCACCAGCTCGACGTCGGTCCCACGGCGCAGCACCGCCCGGATCCGGGCGACCAGCTCGCGGTGGCTGAAAGGCTTGGTGACGTAGTCGTCGGCCCCCAGCTCTAGGCCCACGACCTTGTCGATCTCGGAGTCCCGGGCCGTGACCATGATCACCGGGACGGGGCCCCGCAGCCGCAGCTGCCGGCACACCTCGGTACCCGGCAGGCCGGGCATCATCAGGTCCAGCAGCACGATGTCGGCGCCCGTCCGGTCGTACTCGGCCAGCCCGGCCGTGCCGTCCGCGGCCTCGACCACGTCGAAGCCCTCCTTGCGGAGCATGTACACCAAGGCCTCGCGGTAGGACTCCTCGTCCTCGACGACCAGCACGCGTGTCATCGGACCTCCTGTGGTCGCGTCATCTGACCTCCTGTCGTCGGGCGCCCCGGCGGATCGCCGGAAGGGCGGTCACCGGAGCCGGGGGGTCGTCCTCGGACGCCACCTCCCCCGCACCCTGCAGGTGTGCCGGGATCTTGATGGTGAAGGTGGAGCCGGCCCCCGGCTGGCTCCACACCGACACCTCGCCCCCGTGGGTGGCGGCGATGTGCTTGACGATGGCCAGCCCCAGGCCCGTACCGCCGTTGGCCCGGCTCCGGGCGTAGTCGACGCGGTAGAACCGCTCGAAGATCCGGCCGACCTCCGCGGCGGGGATGCCGATGCCGTTGTCGGAGACGGTGACCTCGATGTAGTCGTCGTCGCTGAGCGCCTGCACGTGGGCGGCGACGACGACCCGGGCGCCGGGGTCGGAGTAGACCACGGCGTTCTCCACGAGGTTGCCGACGGCGACGCTCAGCTGGCGGGCGTTGCCCAGGACCCGGGTGCCGGTGGTGCCTGCGATGGCCAGGGACACCCGGTGCCGCTCGGCGTCCACCCGGCAGCGGTCGACGGCGTCGCTCAGCACCTCATCGACGTCGACGACCTCGGCGTCGCCCAGCGGGTCGTCGGCCTGCAAGCGGGACAGCTCGATGATCTGGGCGACCAGGTCGGTCAGCCGGGCGGACTCGACGCCCATCCGGCTGGCGAACCGGCGGACGGCGGTGGGGTCGTCGGCGGCGTCCTCGACGGCCTCCGCGAGCAGCGAGATGGCCCCGATGGGGGTCTTGAGCTCGTGGCTGACGTTGGCGACGAAGTCCCGTCTGGTCTGCTCGATCCGGCGGGCCGCGGTCTGGTCGTCGGCCAGGATGAGGATCTGCTGATCGGCCAGCGGGGCCACCCGCGCGGTGAGGAAGGTCGACGCGGCCTGCGGCCCCCGGGAGACCTCGAGGTCGACGGTGCGGATCTGCCGGTCCTGCCGCACCGCGCGGACCATCTCGAGCAGCTGCGGCAGCGCGACGCGGCTACCCCGGGCCAGACCCAGGTTCCGTGCGGCGCTGGTGGCCTCGAGCACCTCGTCGTGCGGACCGACGACCACACCGGAGGACGGCAGCACGCCCAGGACCTCCGCCAACCCGTCGGGCAGCACCGGCTTGATCACACCCAAGGGCTCGTGACCCGCTGGGGTTCGCTCGCGCCGGGCCCAGCGGGTCGCCACGACCCCCAGCAGCACTCCCAGGACGAGGGAGGACAGCGCGACCAGGGCCGGGTTCACACCGGGATCATAAGGGCGTCCCCCTGCCGCTCTCGACCGTTCACCAACGGCGCTGTGGCCGCTCGTGCACCGTTCCGGCCTTGTTCACACGGCGTTTACCGAGCACACGGCTCGGCGTAGCCCCCAGGCCTAAAGTGGACGGCGACTCATTGAACTACGAGGGGAACGACCGATGCGGGACTCCTACCGCGAGCAGCTCGACGACATCCTGGCCGACCTGGTCCAGATGTCCCAGGCGGTGTCCTCGGCCGTGCGCACCAGCACGACGGCGCTGCTGGAGGCCGACATCCAGCTGGCCGAACAGGTGATCAGCGACGACGAGAAGCTGGACGCCAAGCAGAGCGAGGTGGAGGCGCGCGCCTTCTCCCTGCTGGCCCGGCAGGCGCCGGTCGCCGGAGAGCTGCGCACCCTGGTGGCCACCCTCCGGATGGTCACCGAGCTGGAGCGGATGGGCGACCTGGCGGCCCACGTCGCCAAGATCGCCCGGCTGCGCTATCCCGAGGTCGCCATCCCGCCGACCCTGCGCGCCAACTTCGTCCGGATGGGCGACGTCGCCGAGAAGATGGTCGTCACCGCCGGACAGACCCTCAACGACCGCAACATCCAGAACGCCCAGGAGCTGCGGCAGCGCGACGAGGAGATGGACGAGCTCCGGCGCACCCAGTTCCGGCTGCTGTTGAGCGACGACTGGAGCTTCGGCGTCGAGGCGGCCGTCGACGTCGCCCTGCTGGGCCGCTACTACGAGCGGATCGCCGACCACGCCGCCTCCATGGCCCGCCGGATCATCTACGTCGTGACCGGGGAGTTCCCCGAGGACGCGTACTGGCCGCAGCCGTAGTTTTGGTCCTCGCTCTACTCGGACGCGGCGGGCGCTCTGACCCGCCGACGCGCTCGTCAGTCAGCGGCTCTTGCGGCTCTTCGGCGGTCTTGCGCCCGTTGCTACGGGCGCAGCAGCACCGAAGGGGGCGCATGAGTAAGTAAGTCGGTTCTACTTCTTGCCCTGGTTCTTGACTGCCTCGATGGAGGCGGCGGCGGCTTCGGGGTCGAGGTAGCGGCCTCCCGCGCTGACGGGCTGCAGGGCGTCGTCCAGCTCGTAGACCAGCGGGATCCCAGTGGGGATGTTGAGGCTCACCACGTCGGCGTCGCTGATCCGGTCGAGGTGCTTGACGATCGCGCGGAGCGAGTTGCCGTGGGCGGCGACGAGGGTGACGCGGCCGGCCAGCAGATCGGGGACGATCTGGTCGTACCAGTACGGCAGGGCCCTGAGCAGGACGTCCTTGAGGCACTCCGTGCGCGGCCGCGCCTCGGGCGGCAGACCGGCGTAGCGCGGGTCGTGGAAGTTGGCGAACGCGTCGTCGTCGTCGATCGGGGGCGGCGGGACGTCGTAGGAGCGGCGCCAGGTCATGAACTGCTGCTCGCCGTACTCGGCCAGCGTGGCCGCCTTGTCCTTGCCCTGCAGGGCGCCGTAGTGCCGCTCGTTCAGCCGCCAGGAGCGCTTCGCCGGGATCCACAGCCGGTCGGCGGTGTCCAGCGCCAGGGACGAGGTGCGGATGGCCCGGCGCAGCAGCGAGGTGTGCAGGACGTCGGGCAGCAGGCCGTTCTCGACCATCAGCTCACCGCCCCGGCGCGCCTCCCGCTCGCCCTTCTCGTTGAGGTCGACGTCCACCCAGCCGGTGAAGAGGTTCAACGCGTTCCAGGCGCTCTCGCCGTGCCGCAGCAGGATCAGGGTTGAGCTCATGACGCTGCTCGCCGCAGGGGGTGGTGGTGGCTGCGCTCCCGCACGGTTCTCATGCGGGCGAGCCTAGTGGAACCTGTCCGGCGGCCTCGGGGCCGGCGGATGGCTGTGGACGACGATCACGAGAATGGCGGGCATGAAGCATCTTCGGCAGCGCAGCGACCACCAGCCCCTCCGGCGAGCAGTGTCATGACTTCGACGCCCGTCCCGAGCCGTCCCGTCGCCGTCGTCACCGGGGCCAGCAGCGGCATCGGCGCCGCCACCGCCCGCCGGCTGGCCGCCGACGGCTTCCGGGTGGTCTGCGCGGCCCGACGGCAGGACCGGATCGAGGCTCTCGCCGCCGAGATCGACGGGGTGGCCGTGACCTGCGACGTGACCGACGCGGTTCAGGTGGCCGCGCTGACGAGCGTCGTCGGCGGGCGCTGCGACCTGCTGGTCAACAATGCGGGCGGCGTTCGGCCAGGAACCCGTCGCCGAGGCCGACCTGGACGCCTGGCAGGCGATGTACGCGTCCAACGTGCTGGGCTCCGCCGCCGTGACGAAGGCGCTGCTGCCTGCCCTGGTGGCCAGCCGCGGCCAGGTCGTCTTCATCACCTCGGTGGCCGCCGACGGCGCCTACGAGGGCGGCGCCGGCTACTGCGGCGCGAAGGCCGCCGAGCGTGCCATCGCCGGCGCTCTGCGGCTGGAGCTGTTCGACCAGCCGGTCCGGATCGCCGAGATCTCCCCCGGCATGGTGGCGACGGAGGAGTTCTCCCTCACCCGCTTCGACGGCGACGCCGAGCGTGCGGCGAAGGTCTACGCCGGGGTGGCCGAACCGCTGACCGCCGAGGACGTCGCCGACTGCGTCGGCTGGGTCGCCTCCCGGCCCACGCACGTCAACATCGACCGGCTGACGGTCCGTCCCCGGGCCCAGGCAGCACAGCACAAGGTGCACCGGGTCCTCGCCGACGGCTCGGCGTAGCCTTCGCCGCATGGCCCGATCCATCGCCACCGCGACCGCCGTGGAGCACGCCGAGCTGCTCGACTTCATCCGTCCTAGGCACAAGATGCTGATTGCCACCACCCGCGCCGACGGTCGGCCCCAGCTCTCACCCGTCTCCGGCGGTCTCGACGCCCGGGGGCGGATCGTCATCTCCTCCTACCCGGGCCGGGCCAAGATCCGCAACGCCGAGCGCCGCCCTCACGTCTCGGTCTGCGTCCTCTCCGACGACTGGGACGGCCCCTGGGTCCAGGTCGACGGCGACGCCGAGGTGCTGCAGATGCCCGAAGCCGAGGACGCCCTCGTCGACTACTTCCGCTGCATCGCCGGCGAGCACCCCGACTGGGACGAGTACCGGGCCGCCATGCGGCTGCAGGACAAGTCGCTGATCCGGATCGCCCCGACGCGCTGGGGGCCCGTCGCCACCGGCGGCTTCCCGGCCGGCGTCGCCGCCAGGCTGGGCGGCTGAACCCCGCCGCTCGATCAGGGTGCGGGCGGCTCGCGGTCCGGGTCGAGGTGGGCGAAGGCGGCGAGGTTGGCCGTCGACTCCCGGCGCGAGTGGCGCCACACCCACTCCCGGGCGATGCTGCTCGCAAACCCCAGCTCGAGGATCGTGTTGAAGCTGGAGTCGGCGGCGTCGGCGACGGTGCCGAGCAGCTGGTCGATCCCGGCAGGCGTGACGGCGGCGAGCGGCAGGGTGCCGCTCAGGTGGATGTCGCCGACGGCGTCGAGGCTGAAGCCGACGCC
>JAABUN010003196.1_pt1 | contig 26255 bp, 23 predicted proteins | sample 5559311 | NCBI WGS metagenome assembly JAABUN01 (sample SAMN10711877, study PRJNA513370) | rock metagenome | isolation source: Antarctica rocks | place: Antarctica: Victoria Land, Siegfried Peak sud
TTACACCAACGTCGTCGCCGGTCTGATTGCTTACACATATCAGGAAAAGAAACCGAATTTGCATCTGAGAAAAGACTTGGTTTTAGCCTGACTCTTATCTCGAACTGACGTTAAAATATGTTCAGCCATTTTTATCGTAAAAAGTTCTGCCGCTAATTTTCAGCTCTGTTTTCGAGAGTTTCCTGCAAATTCTGCGGCAGATTCGACAGAAAATTGTATCCGGTTTTCTGTTCGATGGAGCGAACCGTCGTCCGAAACTTTCGCCAGTCTTCGTTGGCAATTCCCGTAACATTGGGCATATCGATTGCGACGACGTGCGTTTTGTCGTTGACGACGGAAATGTCCGCGCCTTCCGGCACGGCGACGATTATTTTCCAGCAGTTGGTCGGCACACTGACTTTATTTTTGAGTTTCCCCTTTACGCCGTAGACGCCCGCGACGACGTATAAATCAACTTTTCCCTTTTTCACCAGCTCGCGCGAATAAGATTCAAAACGCTCCCAGACATTGCGATTCAAATCGCCGGTTTGCGGAACCATATTGGTCATAAAAAACGTCTGTCCGTTTATTTCGGGATTGCGCGAACGGTCGGCGCTCGGACATAAATGTCCCCGGTCGAAACCGCTGCCCGCGTAATCGTTCGGCGTGATGCGCGTGAAGCTTTTCGGTAAATTCGGGTCGGGTCGAAAATTATTCTGCCGTTCGGCGTCGCCGAAATCGTTTTCCGAAAGGCGCCACGCTACCCAATTCGGCGTGCCGCGACTGTTGTTATACGAAAGCGCGTAAGCCGTATTGACCATTAAATAATTGTCGGAATTTGAAGCGTTTTCAGTCGCATTACTCGGATTGCCGAGCGCGAGGTAAGTTTTTCGCGCCTGTTCGACGTTTTCAATCGGCAGCGAAGGTTTTTGCCCTTGCGGATTCGGATTTTGCGTTGTCGAATTGCCATCGTTTGTCAAAACGTCTTTGATTTTATTGCCTGCATAAAAGCAAAACAGCGCAATCGAAACAATGATGGCGAGCGCGATGGCGCCGCCGATAATAACTTTATTTTTCATAGAATTTTAGCTGGATTTAATTTAAGAGTTTAACATAAGCGCGCTTCTGAACAATCGATTCAACTGCGAAGCGTCCGAACAAAGCAAGATTAAAAACAGAAAACTTCGAGTCGGCTTTTGAATTATCTTAAAGTATCTTTCGTGTATTTCGCGGGCAAACAATTTTCATATTTACAGTATCCAAATACTTCATATTTCCCCCGGTGTGTTTTTCCCGGCGGATACGCTAAAATAACTTTTGCAATGAGCGAAAAACTTCATTTAATAAATCTTTCGGCAGAGGAACTTGCTGCGTTTGTTCAGGAAAACGGCGAGCCGAAATACCGCGCGAAACAGATTTTCAAAAATCTGCACGAACGGCGGGTCGGCGATTTCAGCGAGATGACCGATTTACCGAAAAGTCTGCGCGAAAAATTGAACGAAACCGCCGATATCTCGACTCTAAAAGTCGAATCGCGCTATGTTTCCACAGACGGAACGCGCCGTTTTTTAATGAAAACGCACGATAATTTTCCGGTCGAAACCGTTTTTATTCCGACCGACAACCGTGACACGATTTGTTTTTCGTCGCAATCCGGCTGCCCGCTGCAATGCGATTTTTGTTTGACGGCAAAGCTCGGATTGCTGAGAAATTTAACGGCGGGCGAGATTGTCGAGCAGGTAATAATTGTTCTTAACGACGTTTACGGCGTCGGCGCGCAAACGCCGCACGGCACGAATTTGGTGGCGATGGGCGCGGGCGAACCGTTTTTGAATTTTGAAAATCTGACCAAAGCTCTGGAAATTATGTCGAAAGAAGACGGGCTTTTTATCGTGCCGAACCGCGTGACGGTTTCGACGGCGGGAATCGTGCCGAAAATTTACGAATTAGCCAAACTCGAAAATCGTCCGCATCTGGCGATTTCCCTGTCCGCGCCGAACGACGAATTGCGCAGCAAATTAATGCCGATAAATCGCCGCTGGAAAATTGAAGAACTGCTGACGGCGGCAAAGGAATTTGAAAAATCTCTCAAGCGCGGCGAGCGTTTTACGTTTGAATACGTGCTGCTCGGCGGCGTTAACGATTCGGACGGACACGCCCGCGAACTTGCCAAACTGTTGAACGATTATGAATTAAACCGCGTCAAAATAAATTTAATTCCGCATAATTCCGCCGAACCGCTTCAATACAAACCTTCGACCGGGGAACAAATCGAGCGCTTCAAAGACATCTTAGAATCGAAAGGAATTTTCGCCTTCGTGCGCCGTCCGCGCGGGCGCGATATTTACGCCGCCTGCGGGCAGCTTGCCGCGAAAGACGCGCCGAATTTGGTGCAGATTTCAAATTGAAATATGGAAATTCTTTTTGTAGGAATAATTTTGGTCGGTTTTATGGTTTTCATTTCGACGAAAATCAAAAAAAGCGCGGCAACAGCTTTTGAGCGCGAAGTTATTGAGCGCGAAGATTTTAGTCTTATCAAAACCGAAGGTTTCATCAGTCCGATTAATGAAAATTCCGATTTTTTGTTTGAGGCTTATACAAAAGAATTCGGCAAAAACGACGCCGACGAATTTCGACAGGCACGAGCGAATATAATTGCGGATGGAAAATCAAATCTAAAAACCGCGATTCAAAATATTGAAAAATCCGGCGAGAAAATATTGTCGAAAAATGCGCTCGAAAAACAAAAAATTTGTTTGATTGAAACCGAAAAAATTGAAAAGGAAATAAGCGTGAGAAACTTTTACAAAATTATCGAAAGCAGTCAACAGCAAAAAATATATCGGCTTGAAATTTCAGTTTTAGATGTTTATCTGGAAGAATATAAAAATAGAATCGACGAAATGCTGGAGAGTTTTATCTTAAAATAAATTTTCGGGCGCAAACAAAAATTCGTTATTATCAAATTAAAAAATTTATGAAAAAATTATTAATCGGTATAGTTCTGTCAGTAGCAATCATATTTTTAGCGGGAAATTCGGCGGGAGCCGCCGCGCAAACTTTTAGCGGCTCAATCGGGGCAATAAAACGCGGCGGCGCGGCTAAAGGAACTATCGTAATGAACATTCCGGGCGGTTTGCACGTCAATTCGAGCAAACCGAACACCGATTACGCGATTCCGACCGTCATCAAAGTGAGCGCGACGGGCGCGAAAGTCGGCGCGGTAATGTATCCGCGCGGCGCAAATCGAAAATTCGAGTTTTCCGACGACGCACTTAATGTCTATGAAAATCGCGTCGTGTTTAATTTCAACGTCGCCGTTCCCGCGAATTTCAAGGGAAATACGGTCAAAATCAACGCCGTCGTCCATTATCAGGCTTGCACCGAACAGGTTTGCTATCCGCCGAAAAACAAAGAGATTACTTTAACCGCAAAAGTCAGATAGAAAGAACTGAGCCATGAACAAACACGCAAAATTACGAAATTTTTAGGATTTTATTTCGTGTTGCTTTGTATCTGTGCGCGGCTCGATTCCTTCTGTAAGCCGATTACAGACAGCAAACGTCCGGTTTTGCCGTAAAGTTTTTTCTCGACGCGGTACGAGAAAAACAAATCGGTTCGTTCCATTGTGCAGAGCGGCGCGATGAAAATGTTTTCAGGCTGTACGCCGACGCTCAAAAGTTGTTCTTTGTTCGCCAGGTGTAAATCAATCAAAGCGTGTCCTTCGCGTGTCTGTTTAAAAAGTTTTCCACAGGTGGAAAACTTCTCTGCGAACGCTTCAATTACATCTTGACCAACTTCGTAATTCTTTCCGCTTGCCGCCGCGCCAATCGCGCAAATCAAATCTTTTGCGTCCGTTCCATACATTTCACGCATCTTTTCAATCGCCTTTTCGACAATCGAATTAACCGTTCCGCGCCAGCCGGCGTGAATTGCCCCAAATGATTTTGTTTTCGAGTCACCAATTAAAATCGGAACGCAATCGGCGGTTTTGACGCCGAGCAAAACATTCGGAATATTTGAGACGAGCGCGTCCATTTTATAATTACCGTCGTTCGCGTCGTCGAGATTTTTGACGACGCGAACGTCAGCGCCGTGAATTTGCCAACACGAAGCGAGGCGCAAATCGCCGTCGAAAACCTGTAGAAAACGGCGGCGGTTTTCCCCAATGTTTTCTGTCGAATCTTCGTCGTAACCTGCCAGATTCAAATCATTTTTGGGAAAAGGCGAAACTCCGCCGAGTCTAGTGGAAAAACCGTTGACAAAACCCTTTTCTTCCAAAGCGCGGCAGACGAGAACTTTTACACCGTCTTTTTCGCGCCAGTAAAAACCGTTTTCTGATAAAATCTCGTTTTCGGATTTTAGACTTTGAACTTTAGACGTTAGGCTAATGATAGTTTCAATCGGAATAGACATTGTAGAAGTTTATCGCATCCGCGAGACGATTTCGAGAACGCCGCGTTTTGTCGAGCGAGTTTTTACGGAAAAGGAACGCGCTTACTGCGAAGCAAAAAAAATGGCGGCGGCGCAGTCTTACGCTGCACGTTTCGCAGCCAAAGAAGCGTTTTTGAAAGCCTTGAAAACCGGTTGGCGCGGGCGCATTACCTGGCACGATGTTGAGATTGTTTCGGGCGAAAACAATGTTCCGAGTTTGGAAATTAGCGGCGAAGCACGAAAGATTTTAGATTCTTTAAACGCAAATCAAATTCATCTTTCGATATCGCATACAACGGAGCACGCCATCGCGCAAGTTATTTTGGAGAAGATTTAATTTTCGGTTTTTTTATTTTATTCAAAACAGCTAAGTCTTGATTTGCTTCGGCAAGCGCAGTTCTACTGCAAATGCCAGTTGATAAATTATCTTCTCTGATAGCATAAACCAAATACTTCTTACCAACTTTAAAATCATATCCGCAATCGCCGCCACCTCGACCTGTTGAAAGAAATATTTCCTTAGAAATTTCGCTTTTCCAAGTTTTACTAATCTTGAATTTAACCCGCAAAGAATAGATACCGGGTTCTTCAATTACTTCAGTGACATCGCCTAAAAAGATAGCAGAATATTGGTTGTAAGCCGATTTAACATGTCTTTCTATACTTATGCTGGCAGACGGCAACTCACATTTACAAGCGAAAACCTCACTTGCGGTTAAAGTAACTAAGAAAATAAAAAAGAAAATTGAGGAAATGACTTTGTTCATAATGTTAATTACCGACTTCTCTTTCTGACGGCAAAACAGGTCGCGTCGCGTCAGGATTATCGGGCGAAGTGTGCAGGTGAATTATTTTCCAATCTTTGCCGACGAGCCGGAAAATCAACGTCATTCTGCCCGAAGCTGTTTCCAGTTTTCCGTTATATTCCTGCGTCTGTTTCCATTTGCAAGTTGCGTAAGCCGTGTCTTTGCCGAGCATTTCGACGCGCAAGCCGGTTGGCTCAAGAGTTACGTTCGTCGTTTTGGCATAAAGCGATTCGCGGTTTTTCTTCATAGTGTCCCAGCCGATGGTTGCCGTGCCGTTGTTATTGAAGAAAAGAATTTTGTCGGAGTTTTGATAAATGCTCATCACTTTTTCCGCGTCGGCTTGTTTGATGCCTTCGATAAGCCGGTCGAAAGCGTCACGCACGCCTTTTTCACCGGGCGCGGTTTTGGTCGAAACGACGGTCGTCGTTTTTGCCGAAATAACGGTCGTCGTTTTTGTAGGTGTCACGGTTGTCGTTTTTTCCGGCGTGACGGTCGTCGTTTTACCTTTGACGACGATTTTGTTGGTTTGCCCGAATGCTGTCAAAGTCAAAGCTAAAACGATGAAATTTAAGGTTATGATTTTTTTCATTTTTTTATGATTCCCCTCAAAAAGAAATTTACTGACCGAAGAAGTTTATAATCGAAGAAACTTAGTTGCAAAACCGCAGGCGCACGTTTTCTTTTATCGCAAAAGCAAAGTTGAAAGAAACTTTGAAATCAAGCGCGAAATATATTTTCCGCACCATTTCGTATTCATCTTATCCGATTTGCGACATCGATAGTTCAGAAACTTTTAATTGAGACGCAAAAACCCAATCAATTGCACAACAAAACATAATTCTTTATTTGTCAAGTTGTCGGAATAAGTTTTGCGTGCAAATCGAAACAAAAAGTTGAAGAAATTCGACCGCTTTGCTCTTCCTGCAAAAAATCGAAAATTTAAGGAGAAAACCGTGTATGCGAAAAGTCGAGAAAATTTTGTGGGCAATTTTCTTCCTGTTGCCTTTGCTTATTTTAAATTCGGGAAGCGCTTCGGCAAATCCGATTGAGGGCGAAGACGAAACGCCCGACGTGACGGCGCGTGTCGCGCGCATCAGTTTTCTGCGCGGCGCGGCGCAAATTCGGCATTCGGGCAGTAGAGATTGGGAACGCGCGACGCAAAATCTGCCGCTTGTCGAAGGCGACGAAATTTCGACCGAGAGAGATGCGCGGCTGGAAATTCAGTTTAACCGCGATAATTATTTGCGTCTTTCGGAAAACGCACGTTTGAAAATCGAGACTCTGCGCGACGAAGGCATTGCCGTCAGTCTGCCCGAAGGAAATTTGAGTTTGCGCGTGCTGAATTTCAACCGCGACCGCGAGTCTTTTGAGATTGACGCTCCGCGCACGACCGTCGCCGTCCAAAACGCTGGAATGTATCGCGTGGACGCGGGCGACAAAAGCGACGCGCCGATTCGCGTCTCCGTAACCGACGGCGGACAGGCGCGCGTTTACTCGGAAAATTCGGGCTTTTCTCTGCGCAGCGGACGCACCGCGCAGATTCAAATTGCCGGAAACTATGCGGGCGAATGGGAAACATCCGACGCCGCGAAATATGCCGACGAATTCGACGCCTGGACTTTGCAGCGCGACGCGATTGTCGCTAAACGGCTGCAAAACGCCTATTACGATAAATATTACGACACGGACGCTTACGGCGCGGAAGATTTGAGCGAATACGGCGAATGGATTTATACGAAAAAATACGGTTACGTCTGGAAGCCGTATCGCAACGCGACGAGCAGTTACGCTAATTGGTCGCCGTATCGCTACGGCAATTGGCGCTGGATTCCGCCATACGGCTGGACGTGGGTCAACGACGAGCCTTGGGGTTACGCGACTTATCACCACGGACGCTGGGTTTATGCCGACAGCGACTGGGTTTGGACGCCATACGGACATTACCGCAGCAATCGAAACCGGTGGCGTCCGGCTTTGGTTGTCGTAAATTATGTCGGAAGTTTAATCTGCTGGTATCCGCTGCCGTACGATTACGGTTATTACAATTACAATTCGGTTTACGTCGACCGCCGCCGTTACAACACGACCGTCGTCAACAATAACAACACGACCGTTATCGTCAATCCGACACAAAATACGACGTCCGGCAGACGCGAAAAAACTTTCGAGAGAAAACCGATTGAGTTCGACGTTCCGCCGAGCGGCGTGGTCGCCGTTCAGACGAGCGACTTCGGCAGAGGAACAAAAACTATTCTGACCGCGCCGGTCGAAGCGGCGAAAAAAACTCTTTCAAAAACGCCGTTCGAGATTGAAAATTCGCAGCCGCTTCCGAATTATCAGGAGTTGAGAGGCAGTCTGAGCGGAATAATTCTGCCGGAAAACCAGAGGAACGAGCGAGTTAAAACAGAAATCAAAACGGGCGCGACCGAAAGAAAGAGCGGCGTTGCGGTCGACGAAATTCTCCGCAAAGAGCGCGTCTACGGAAATCGCGCGCCGCTCGAAAGAACTTTGCCGACCGCGGAAGCAAAGGAAAATCAAGGCAGACCCGAAACGCGAGAAACCGGCGCGGTCAAGCGCGTTTTGCTTCCGATGACGAGGCAAGATGCCGATGAAGGAATTAGAAAATCAAGCAAGCGAGAAATTCAGCGCAGAGAATTTCCGGCTCGTTCCAAAAGCGGGGTAACCAATGATGAAAGCGGAGACAATCCGGTTTCCAAACCGCGAAACAAAGTCAGAGAAATAGCACCGCCGGTTTCCGCGCCGCCCGAACAGGAAGAACGGCAGGAACGCCGCGAGCGGCAGCAAATTCCGCCGCAGCGCGAAGCACAACCGCGTTCCGAACCGCCGCCAGAGAAACGCGAAGAACCGCGCGAGGCAAAACCGCCGCAGCGCGAAAAGGAAACGCTGAAAGAAGAAAGAAAAGTTTCTCCGCCGCCGTCACCACCGCGAGAAAAGTCTGAAATAGATAAACCTGAAAAGGATAATTAAGGATTGGAAATCGGCGCATTAAAAAAGGTCGGGACGATACTTAAAATCATCTCGACCTTTCTATATTTACCGAGCGAAAATTATTTCTGTAAAAAGATTTGCCGGTTAATCGACGCCGGATTGCCAAGCACGATAAAGCGCAGGTTTTTTACGTATTTTTGCGCGACGCGCTGCACGTCTTCGGGTTTTACTTCGTTGACTTTGTTGAGAAAATTAAACGCATTGCGCCAGCCGCCACCGGTTAATTCATAACGCGCCAATTCAGCGGCTTGGGCAATATTGGTTTCCTGTCCGAGATAATAAGTCGTCAAAAATTGCCCGGTGACGCCGGAAATTTCTTCGGGGCTGACCGCTTCCTTCTTTAAATTGTTTATTTCGTTGAGCATTACGCTGATTGCCTGATTCGCATCGACGGCGGTGACGTAAATGTTCGCCGTGTTCGAGGCGAGCGAATTAATGTCAGCATTCGGCGCGTAAGATAAATTGCGTTTGACGCGAACTTCTTCAAACACGCGGTCACGCAGCAGCGAGGTCGCAACGCGCATCGCGTAATAATCAGGATTATTAAGGGCGGGCGCGTTGAAAACCCCTTGAATATAATTGGTCGGCAACGTGCGTGTCGTTACGTCGAGCGTCGGCTCGGCAAAATTCAAAGCCGGCAGCGGCTGCGCTTTATAATCGCCGCGCGGCAATTTCCCGAACGAATCGGCAATGCGCTTCCGTAAATCTTTAGCGTCCAAATCTCCGACAATGACCAGTAAAAGCTGCGAAGTCTGAAAGGTTTTCTGATGATAGGCACGCAAATCGGCGGCGGTGAAACGGCTGATTGTCTCGACTGTTCCGCGCACATCGTTTGAATACGGATGTTTAGCGTAAATCACGCGGTCTTGCAAAACCTGCAAAAAACCGTCCGGGTCGTCTTCGTCATCTCTCAAAGAAGTCAAAATTTTCGAGCGCGTCAATTCGAGGTCGCTAGCCGCAAATGCCGGATTCAAAGCGATGTCGGTGAAAACGTCCCACGAACGGTCGAAGTTTTGGCGCGTCGAAACCATACTCAAAACGCTGTAATCGTTGCTGACGCTGGAGCCGATGCTGCTTCCCGTGCGGGCGAGTTCGCGGCGCAAAGCCTCGCGCGGAAACTTTGTGCTGCCGTCGGTGGCAACGTCGAGCATCAGATTTTCGATGCCGACATTTTTATCCGTGATATTTTGCGCTCCGCCGCGAATAAAAAGTCCGGCGGTCACCGTCGGCGCGCTTGCCCGCCGTTTGATTAAAACCTTTAAACCGTTTATGTCGAACTCGGTGACGAGCGCAGTTTGTTCGGCAATATTTATTTTGCCCGTTTGCGCGTAATTTGCGGAGACAAAAGATAAACCGATAAAAGTCAATAAAAAGAATTTACCGATTGATAAACGTTGACTGCTGACTAATTTCATATTTATTTTCCAATCAAATCTTCCTGCGTTATTTTGGCTTTGGCTTGCGCGTCCGAAGAAATCAGCGCGATGCCGACGTGCGGCTTGTTTTGAATATAAGTTCGCACGTATTTATTGGTTTCGCTGCGGGTGATGAGCCGCAGATTTTTGTAGTAACCGCGATAATAATCGATGCCGGTCGAAGACCACCAGAAACCGAGCGTGTGCGCATAACTGCTCAGTTGCTCGCGGCTGAACAAATCTCTGGATTCGACCAGCGATTTGGCGTTTTCCAATTCTTCGTCAGTGAAATAATCAGGCTTATCGAACTGCGCGATTTCGGCGTAAGCGGCTTTAAGCGCGGCTTTTGCTTTGTCGGGCGTCGTCACTAAAGTCAGCGTAATCGGTCCGACGTTGCGCTGCGTAAAATAAGTGATGTCGGCGCCTGTCACTAGACCTTCGTCGACCAAATCGCGTTGAAAGCGCGAATTCGGCTGCGTTAGAATAAATGAAAAAACGTCCGCCGCGTATGTCGAAGCGTCGTCTTTCCCGATTGAAGGACCTTGCCAGCCGATTTGAATCAGCACGTTTTGGACGGGTTGGACGACGACTTCGCCTTCGCTTTTCGGCAGCGGCGGATGTTCGACAAGCGGGAATTCCTTAAACGGGTCGACGGCGCGGCGCTTCCAGCTTCCGAAATTTTGCTCGGCAATCTTAAAAACTTCTTCAGGTTTAACGTCGCCGGTGACGACGAGCGCGGAATTGTTCGGCACGTAATAACGCGATTGAATCAGGCGCATTTTATCGGTCGTCGCCGTCAAAACGGTTTCGCGCGTGCCGAGCGGATTTTTGCGCGTCGGATATTTGTAATAAAGTTTTTCCTTCAACGCGCGGTCTAAATAGTAGCCCGGATTTCCGAAATTGCGGTCAATCTCGCCGTTGACGACCTGTTTTTCTTTGGCAAATTCGTCTTCGTCAAAAGCCGGATAACGCACTGCGTCATTTATCACGCGAATCGCCGTCCCGACATTCGGACTCGTCGTCGTAAAATAATAATTAACGACTTCTTCCTGTGTCGAGCCGTTGTAATTGATGCCGAGTTGTCCGATGTCAGCGAGATACGCGGCGTCTCCAATCTGACTTTTCAATTTCGTCGTGTCCGCGCAGTTCTCGTTTTCATAAACAGTTGAATTATTAAATTTCCGGGCAAGCTCGCACCGGTAAAGCGCGACGGCTTTGCTCGGCTTGAAAAACATATGCTCGTAGAGATGCGACAAACCGTTTAATTCCGGCGGTTCGGTAAAAGAGCCGTTGCGCACGTCGAGTTCGACCGTCACAATCGGCACCGAAGCGTCAGGCAAAACAATGACTTCCAAACCATTCGCCAAAGTTCGATTAACAAACGGAACTTCAATTCCCGCCTGTTTCACGACAGGTTTTGCCGCCGCGCCGGACGCGGCTTGCGAAGCGTTTTTTGTTTGTGCGAAATTGAAAGTGGAAAGAATTGACAGAATCAGAAACAGAGACAAGAAATTTTTTTTCACGCGCGACTCCAAAAGTGAATTTAAATTATTGTATTTACGCAATTTTTGCGAAAATGTTTTGCGATTAAAATTTATCATAATAAGGACAAATTAAAATGGAACGAGATAATTTGATGCACGGAGCGCGAACCGCGTTGAATCAAAATCAAGAAATACGCGATTGGTGCGAAACTTTTTTAAAGGGAAAAGAAAAGGCGGCAAAACCCGAGCTGACGGACGAAGAGTTTGAAAAACACTGGCGTTACCACAAACCGGAAATTATGCACGCGGGCGCGGCAGAAGCGATGCAGGCGTATAAAACGCGGAACATCGAAAATTAAATATAAAGCGCACTTTTGTTTGCAAACAAAAGTGCGCTTTATATTTTAAGACAGTAACTAAATTGTTTTTTTGATTTCGCAACGCTTTCCGGTTTCCGGCGGTTATTGTCTATCTTTTTGGCGTTCAATTAATTGCTGTCTATTTATCGGAACGTTCGAGAAGAAGTTATAGCCGGTCAAAGTCTCAACTGCGTTGACCGAAACTCTGAAATTGCGCCACGGAGCGTTGATGTCGACCGGCGGTCGATTCGGGACGATAATGGCGATGGTGCGCGTTGCTTTGCCTACTCTCTGTAAATCGTCGTCGCCGTTCGGTAAAACGAGCGCGACTTTCCAGGTGACTTGCGGCACGACGATTTTTCCGCCGGCAATCGTGCCGGCAACGCCCGCGCCGCCGGAGACGATATAAATTTCATTTCCCGCCTGCGCCAAAGTTCGGCAATAGCTCTCAAAATCTTCCCACGGTCCTTGATTATTGGCGGGAAGTTGCGGCACGAAGTTCGTCATCAAAAACGTCGCCGAATTATCTGGGATCGAGCGCGTGCGGTCGCCCGACGGACACATATGTCCGCGGTCGTAGCCCGAACCTGAATAATCCGTATCCAAAACGTGATACCAATCGTTCGGTAAAGCCGGGTCGGGTCGAAAATCGTCCTGGCGCGGCGCGGTTCCGAGCCAACTGCTGTCGAGCCGCCACGCAACCCAATTCGGTTCGGCTTTGCCGCGATTATAGGAAAGCGTGTATTGCGACTTGACCATTAAATAATTGTTTTCATTAGCTGTGTCGTTCGTCGCGTTAGTCGGATTTCCCAAAAGCAACGGGTCATCGTTCGGAAGAACGGCATTGACCGTCAAGCCGATAATCGGATTTGCGGTTCGCCCCTGCGCGTCCGTGACCGTCACCGACAAATTGCGCTGCCCGCCCGCGACATCTCCGGGAATTGTGTATTGATAAGAAAAAATATTGTCGCCCGCCGTCGCGTCGCCGTTCGTGCCGTTATCGTAAAACGTCTGGGTTGCCGAACCGCCGATATTGGTTAAATTTCCCGTAACCGTAATTCCATTACTCGGCGGCGTGGTGGCGGGGAAAACTCTGACGAGCAGGAGGGTCGTGCCGTTCGGTGAAACCGTCGTCGGGTTAGCCGAACCGTTGGCGGCTAAAGTGTTTCCAGTTCCGGTGCAAACCGTCGTCGGGCTGCTCGTGTTGCGCGGCGCGGGCGCGGCGATGGTAAAATTACCGTTATTGTCGTCGGTATCGACGCAGCCGCCGCCGATGCGAATGCCTGCGGACACGGCATTTAAATCCGGCACGCGGTTTGTTTCAAAACAACTCGCCGCCGCGCCGTAGCCGACAAAATCGACGATGCTCGCCTCGGCGAGCGGACAAATTGAAGCGGGCAGTTGAGCGGTCGTATTAACCAAAGCTAATTTTCCGGCGGTCGCCGAAAGATTCGTAATAAAAGTGCTGCCGCCGCTCGTCACCTGCGGAGCGATTAAATCCGGCGTCGGAAGCGCGCCGCCAGCCGCGCCGCTCGAAGCGAACTGAATCAAGTAATATTGTCCGGGCTGCAAAATCGTGTTTGAAAGCGGCGTCACCAGCCAATTCGTTCCGGTCGCCGATGCGTACTGCACCGAGAAACCGTTTAAGCTGACCGGCTCGCTGCCGCGATTAAAAAGCTCGACAAAATCATTGTTATACTGCGCGTTGCCGCTTCCGCCGCCACCGAAAAATTGACTGATAACGAGATTCGGCGACGTTGCGGGATTTTCCCGCGCTTGCCCCCCCGATTCGCTTTGCGCGGTCGCTCGAAAACTCGCCGCCAGACAAACCGAAGCTATAATTAAACCGATTAGAACCAAATAAAACCGTTTCATTAAATAATTTTTCCTTTTTAATTTAAATTCGCAGGAAGGGGAAAATGTCGTCGTATTAATCTTTTAACACAATTTTTCGATATTGAATAACCGGAACCGGGCGTCAATTAATTTTCATCAGCCGTTTCCGAATTTCAATCAGATTGAAAAAGCGTTGTATTAGTTGTCTCTGCCTGCAATTGCGCCGTTTTGAAAAATTTCCCTTAACTTCGAGACAACTAATTTGATATTATAAATTCAATCGGCGAGATGTCCGATTATCTAGACGCTTTTCGAATCGCTTCCCTGATGACTGCTCCGAACAATCTCGAAATAAAAGGAAATTTGCGCGAGCATCCGCTTGCCGAACTGCTCGTCGAAATCGCTTCGGCGCGACTCAACGGTTCTTTGCGGATAGCGCAGGAATCACAAAAAACAATTGTTTATTTCGACGCGGGCGAAGTTGTGTTCGCCGTTTCAAACGCGCGCGCGTTTCGCCTTTACGAAATACTTTTGCGCGACAATAAAATTGATAAAGAGCAAATCGTAAAATTTACGGATTTCACCAACGATTTACTGCTCGGTCAAAATTTACTAAAGAACAATTTGTTTTCAGAAACAGAAATCGAACGACTTTTCAGCAGACAAATCGAAGATATATTGAAGACCGGTTTCGATTGGCTCAACGGCGAATGGGTTTTCAGTCCGCTCGTCAGAATCAAGGGCGACATTCGATTTAAAGTCGGGCTAAATCAATTACTGATGGAGTATGCGCGAAATTTACCGGACGAAGTAATTGTCAGCAGATTCGGAGATTCGCGCGAAACTTTTGCTGGTAAATCCGCAATACCCGCCGACATCAATTTATCGCCGCACGAATCTTTTGTTTATTCAAGATTTGAAGATTCCGGCTTGAATGTCGAGAAGATAAAATTTTTAAGCGCTCTGTCCGATTCCGAAACTCTCAAAATACTTTATACACTTTGGCTCGGCGGCTTTCTCTCCCGGCAAACGGCAAATTCGGCTTTTTCCGAACAGCAAACTTCGGAAATTTTATCGGCTAATATCAATTTGATAAAAGAACAAAAAACAGCGGCGCTGCCGAAATCCGAAGCGGCGAGTTACCAAATGCCGAAGAAGGAAAAATCGGAAACGACGGTTGAAAAAACCGACCCGGTTAACCAGGAATTTTCGCTCAACGAATATCTCGTACAAGTCGAGAATGCCGCTAATTATTATGAAATTCTAGCGGTCGAACCGAAAGTCGTCCAGACGAAAATCAAACAGGCTTATTTTTCGCTGGCAAAACGCTTTCACCCGGATTTGTTTCACCAGGAAGCCGACGCGCTGCTCAAACAACGTATTCAGCAGGCTTTCAGCAAGCTCGCGCAAGCCTACGACACACTGCGCCACGAAAAAAGTCGTGAAGTCTATAATTTTAAGCTGCGAAAGGAATCAGCCGTGAAGGAAAAACGCCCGAAGACGAATTTCGCGGCGGGCGAAACCGATTCGCAAAATCGCTTCGATCAGGCGTCCGATGAATTTGAACAGGGATTCAGCTTTTTAATGGACGAAGAATTCGAGACGGCAATTCCCTTTCTGGCGCGCGCCGTTCATCTGGCAAAAGACAACGCGCGTTTTCACGCCTACTACGGCAAAGCGCTCGGCACGGATAAAAACCAGCGTCACAAAGCCGAAGCGGAATTGCAGACCGCCGTCAAACTCGATGAAGGAAATCCCGATTACCGCTTGATGTTAGCCGAATTTTTCATCCAGGTCGAACTTCTCAAACGCGCCGAAGGCGAGTTGACCCGATTGCTGACAGCTTTCCCCGACAATAACGATGCGAAAATCCTGCTCGACAGTTTGCAAAAGAAATAGTTAAATTGGATTCGAGATTCGGAAGTTAGGATTCGGAATTAAAAACTAGAATCTTTAATTCTGAATCCTAAATTTTTTTTACAATGAGGAATTTTTCCGCAAAAGAAGCAAGCACGGACGAACAAATCCTGAAAATCGCCGGCGCGATTGACAAGTTTGAAGCCTATCCGAACATTCATGCCGCGCATATCGCCGCGATTGCCAATGCCCTGGCGCGGCAATTTAATTTCGCATCGCACGACCTTTTTTCGTTGCGACAAGCCGCCCTGCTGCACGACATTGGCGAAATGACGATGAATCGTGATTATATTCAGGCGAATCGCCCGTTGGGAGCCGACGAGCGCGTCGACGTGCAGCGCCACACGGTAATCGGCGAGCAGGAAGCGGCAAAACGCGGATTGAACCGCGCCGTCCAACTGCTCGTTCGCTGGCATCACGAATGGTGGAACGGCGCCGGTTACCCGGACGCGCTGGAGCGCGAGCAAATTCCGTTTGCCGCCAGAATACTGCGCGTTGCCGACGCTTACGTCTCTTTGATTGACAGCCGTCCGTATCGCGCCCCGCTCTCCGCCACGCAAGCCTCTCGGCATTTGACCGAATGGGCGGGAATCGAATTCGACCCCAAAGTGGTCAAGGCGTTTTTGTCGCTGGAAAATTTAAAGGAAAAGGAATTGGAATTCGTTGTAAATAGTGAATCGTAATTAAAAATAATTGACGGTTCGGGATTCACACTGAATTATGCTTAATAAATCGGTTGCCGCCCCGAAAGGCTGGCTTGCTTTTGAACTGAATGTTCTGCGCCGTCTGAAATTCGGCTCGGCAGTTTTGCCTTTTACCGCCGAGCCGAATCTCGGCGCGTATTTGAAGCGTTGGAATGCGCGGGTTTCGGCAAATGATTTGACCCGAACGGCGTGGACGAAAGCAATCGCCGCCATTCAGAACAACGCCGAAAAGTTGTCCGAAGAAACCGTCGATTTCATTTTGGAAGACGCTTACGTACCGCGATACCGGTTGCGCAACGAATCGCTCAGGAATTGGTTTAATGAAACCGACGCTTGGTGGTTCGACAATGTGCGAAACAACATCGAAAAAATTTCCGCGCCCGTCGCGCACGCCATCGCTTCGAGCATCGGAATGAGCGTCGGCGATTACGCGTTGTCTTTTACCGAAGAAACGCTGGAGCTTCGTCAACCGCTTTCAACCGCTTTCAGACGCCTCTGGAGCGTGCTGCCCGAACCGTTCGACAATCATCAAACGAACAACTGTCAAAACCGCGCGGCTGATGAATTTCTCGCCGAAAGCCGTGAAACCGATTTGATGTTTCTGCGTCTTCCGCAAGCGCATAAACAAAATTTGCGCGGTTATTTAGGCTGGACGGCGTGGCGCGAAGAATGGCTTCGTTTCGGCGACGATTTTTGGAACGATTTGGAACAGGCGCAGGCGAGCAGACTCGGCGCGCTGGTCGAAACAAAATATCAATACCTGAGCCATCTCGAAAAAATTCTCGAAACCGCTTCGCACATTCCCTTCTGGGCAATCGCGCACGTCGAGGACGGATTTATCTCAAGCCAGGAAATTGTCGAAGTAATCGCCCGCATTCGCCGCGTCGACACGATTTTTACAAAGGATTTCTCAGAGCTGACCGGCACGAAAGCCGTGATAATTACTGCGTGAATAATGGATAATGTGAAAACAATTTCTTACATTATTCGCTATCCATTACCAATTATCCATTAAACGGATGTTTCGCTAAAACCGTGCGCATATTGACTTGCCCGAAAAGCGTTTCGATATAGGCGCCGAAACGGTGCAGAATCGGCACAAGATCTTTTTTATCGGTCGTCACCAAAACTTCTTCGATAAATCGCTCGACCGTTTCCATATCTTTGTAAAACAAAAAACGCAGCGTCGTGTTGAGAAAATCGTTCAATTCTTCGTGCAGCTTTTTCAGAGGAAAAGTGTCGGGATGCTTTTCGGCTTTCTGAACCGATTGTAAAACGCTCCACAATTTTTCCCGGAGCACCAAAGATTGCTGAAACTTGACCTGAAAATTGGGAAATAAATGAGCAGGTTCGACGTTCGGCTCAATCAACTGCGCGAAACTGACCAGAGTCTGCTGAAAACTGTCGGTTAAAAGCGAGTGCGCCGTTTCGATTCGGGCGAAAATCGAAGGTGTTGCGCGAATCTCGGATAAACCGACGAGTTCGTGATTATAAACTTTGCGCAGCTCTATCGAAGCCGTGTAAGCCGCCGCGTCGAGCGCGCCGAAAAGTTTGTCTTCTTCGTTCGGATAACGAAGCAGGCGATTGTTGATGCAGCTCATCATTTCCTGAATCTGGTCGTAGACCCGCGAAAAAATCAGCAGCGAGCTTTTCAGCGGTTCGTCGCCGGCAAGCATTTTTTCAATCGCGCCGAGCCATTTCAAAATACGTCCGAAGCGCGGCAAAACGAGCCGCAAATCAGTTTCCATCGCGGGCGGCAACGGGCGGCTTTCGAGCAGTTTCCGCAAAACTTCCGGCAGAAAATCTTCACCGGTTTTCTCGGCTGCTTTAATGATTCGGTCAAAGGCGGCGACGGTTTTAAATTTACCGCCGAGAAAATTACTCCAAGCCGTCCATTCGGCAAACCGCAGCGGCGCGAAGCGAAGCAGACTTTCATTGAGTAGAATCGAATCTTTTAAGGCTTGCGATAATTTATAAATTTCGTCCGCGCGGATTTCGCCTTCTTCTGCTGAAGAATCTTTATCTTCTTCAAATTGGTATTCTTCTCCGCCGCGGGTTGGCGAAGAACTTTGGTCTTTAATGGCTTTATCGAGCTGAAAAGTCAATCTCGAACAAAGCAGAAGCGTCCGGTGCGTGAGTCGAAATTCCTTTGTCCAATCACGCGCGAGCGATTTGACGCGATTTTCATCGTTAAAAGAATGATGGCGAACGTTCAGAAAACTTTCCAAGCCGGAAAGCCACAAACCGAGTTCAAACGTCAAATCATTGACCGCAGACGCCGACGCGTTTAGCGCAGTTTCTCTCCGAACGGCGTTTGTCGCAGTTAAACTGGTCGTCTCAAAAGTTGAAATTTGGGTTACGGCAACGTCCAAGGCAGGTTTTCCTCTCAAAACTATCCGGCTCAGTAAGGCGTGACGCGGAAAAGTCCGCTACATAATTTATACCTTGAAAGAAGCGGATTTGGCAAGAAAAAAGTGACGCGGAAAATCGTCAGGACAAAATCCTTAATACTATTTTTGTAACAATTAAACGTTCTCTCTCGTTTTCCGAGTAAAAAAATTCATAAATTATCGAACGGCGATTTCAAAATGAAATTTCTTTTACTTTACATTGTAAAGTTCTTGACAATTAAAATAACTTGATGTAAATTTCAAATTCATATGGCGAAGATTCAAACAATTTCCAAACAAAGGACGACACCGGACGAATTGCCGACTCTTTCGGGACGCGCGATAGATAATCTGCAATTTATCCGCGAAACGATGGAACGCTCGACGCATTTTACGGCGGTTCCCGGCTACGGCGGCGTATTTATGGGCATTACGGCAATCGTCGCGGCGTTTATCGCAAGTGCGCCGACGCTCGCCAAAGATTGGCTGACAGTCTGGTTAATCGAAGCGGTTCTGGCTTTTGCCGTCGGACTTTTTGCAACGTGGCAGAAATCGAAAATTGCCAAAATGCCGCTTAATTCCGCGCCCGCGAAAAAATTTGCGATGAGCTTTTTGCCGCCTTTGATTTGCGGGATTGTTTTAACCTCCGGTCTGTGGCGATACGGACATTTTGAAGTAATGATTCCGTCATGGCTCTTATTTTACGGCGCGGCGGTCGTTACCGGCGGCGCGTTTTCGGTCAAAGCAGTTCCGACAATGGGCTGGTGTTTCATTTTATTGGGAACACTCGCCTTTTTTCTTCCCGCAGGTTTCGGTAACGCGCTGATGGGTTTGGGTTTCGGTCTTCTGCATATCATTTTTGGAATTATTATCGCGCGAAGATACGGCGGCTGATTTTTGGAAGCACCGATAGGCACTGATTCACACAGATAATTTTTAGATTATGGCAAAGAAAAATTTAGCAATCGCAAGACACACTGAAGCCGCAGAGACGACAAAACCGCGAGCGCTGCAAATTGAAAAAGCGGCGGAAAAAATTTCCGGCGAACTCGACAAAATCATCCACGAGCGAATGCGTCTCGGAATTATCAGCGCGCTGGCGGCAAACGCGAGTTTGAGTTTCACGGAACTGAAAAATCTCTTAAACACAACCGACGGCAACATCAGCGTTCACGCCCGCAAACTCGAAGACGCGGGTTATCTCGAATGTTTGAAATCATTTAACGGACGCGTTCCATTAACCGAATACAAAATCACGACGGCAGGTAAAACCGCGCTCGAAAGATATTTGAATCATATGGAAGCGTTGATAAAGGCAATGAAAAATGTTTGAAAGGAGAAACCTAATGGGACTTTTGATGATGATGGCGACGATTAGCGGATTGAGTTTAGCGTTTATTTTGTTGGTTTTTGCGCTTTGGAAAAAGATGGATTGGCTGCGGAATTTCGTGCTTGGCGCGGTTGTCGTTTGGTTTGTGGTTTACGCGGTCGCATTGTTCGCCGTTTCGCTGACGAGCAGAGAGGAAATTTTAGGCTTAAACCAGCCGAAGGAATTTTGCGGTTTTTACATCGATTGTCATCTGCACACGGCGGTGACGGACGTGAGACGAACGAAAACGCTCGGCGACAAAGCGGCGAACGGCGAATTTTATATTGTTCGGGTAAAAGTTTTCAGCGACGCCAGGCGTGCCACACTCGGTTTGCTGACCGTCGACGCAAAAGTCTTCGACGTGCAAAACCGCGAATTTCAGCGTGACGCGGAAGCCGAAGCGAAATTGGGCGAACAGCCACTGTTTGACCGAAGAATCGCGCCGACTGAAAGTTTTGAAAAGAAAATTGTTTTCGATTTACCGACGGACGTAACGAATCCGCGTCTCGATATAAAAGAAGGTTACGGAATCGACCACGCGATTGAAGCGGTTTTAATCGGCGACGAAGACAGCGTTTGGCACGCGCGAAATTATTTTAAGTTAGAGCAACAAACACAAACTGTAAGCGTGAGATAGAAAAATCTAAGGAGAAAATCAATGCAGCGACTCGGATTAAACGAAGATATTGCAGATACGGAATTTCAATGGGAAGCAAAGTTTTGGAAGCGACAATTTCAAAATAAAGCAACCGCATCGCAAAAAAGGTTCGATTGGCTATTTGGAGTGATTCTGCCAATCGCGTGTTTTGTTTTTGACCCGATAGTTTTCACGAGTGAGACGGTTCTCGGAAAATATAAAGCCTTTGCTTATGTTTTGAGTTTCGTGTCGGTAATGGCAATGTCGGCGTGGCTGATTTGGGACGCGAAACTGAAATGGCTGAACGGCTTTTTAGCCGGACTTTTTGCCGTCGTGAGCTTTATTTCCCTTGGCATCGGCATCGTCATACTTCCGCTTAGTCTTATCGGATTAATCGTCCTCATCGGCGTGTTGGGATTTACGCCGCTGTTTTGCGCCGTCGTCTTTTTGCGAAATTCAATTCGCGCCTACCGAACGGCAGAACCTTTTCTCGAAAAGAGAGTTCTTGCGTATTCATTTCTGCTCAGCGCGCTTTTCAGCATCGTTGTTCCGTCTGTTCTCAACGCCGAAATAAAAAAACTCAAACACGCAAAAATGAACGATGATAATTCCACGCTAACACGAATTTTGATTGATTAAATTTCAAATTTAGAGTTTTCAACTGATATGAACGAAAAAACAAAAACAGGTTTAGTAATCCTGGAAGCGGCAATGTTAATGGGCATTTTGGGCGATGCTCTGTTGCGCGTCACGCCCTGGGGTTTGAATGTTTTTCTGTGGATTGCCGCGCTGGTGACGGCAATAATTATGCTGACTTTGCGCCGCCGCAGTGAATTTCTAAACGCTCGGACGATTTCCCTGCACGCCTCGTTGGTTTTTTTCGCGGCAATGTTCGTTTGGCGCGATTCGGCAGAGTTAAAAGTTTTGAACACGCTGTCAATCCTAACGATTTTAGCGATTTTGACTTTGCCCGCGCTTAAAATCAAAACAAATTTAGCGGGAGTTCTTCATTATTTTTGTGCCGCCGTTTGGTCGGCAATCAGCACGATTTTTTCGCCGTTTGTTTTGCTGTTCGACGATATAAAATGGAAAACCGTTCCGCAAAAAGGATGGACAAAACATCTGATTGCAGTTCTACGCGGTTTGGCAATTGCCGCGCCGATTCTGATTGTTTTCGCCGCGCTTTTTATGGCGGCGGACGCGGTTTTTCAAGGCATTATCGAGCAAACTTTCAATATCAATCCGGCGATTTTGCTGACGCACGTTTTTCTCTCCGGTTTATTCGCGTGGCTCGTCGCTGGTTATCTGCGCGGCACGTTTTTTGAAATTTATTCGAGCGAACCGGATGTCGGTATAAAGCCGCAAATTTTAAGCATCATCGAAGAAAACAAAGAAATAAAAGATACGGCTTCAAATGAAACGAAATCTGAAACGCAAACAAAAGAAGAAAAAAGCTGGAACTGGAGAAATTTCGATAATTCAATTTTGCCGAAATTTCTGACGCTCGGCGCGATTGAGACGAGCGTTGTTTTGGGTTTGATGAATCTTTTGTTTTTAGGTTTCGTTATCGTGCAGATTCCGTATCTTTTCGGCGGAATTGAGTTTGTGCAAACCACGCCTGATTTTAAGTTAGCCGAATATGCCAGACGCGGTTTCGGCGAACTCGTGATTGTTGCCGCGCTGGTTTTGCCGATTCTGCTTTTATCGCACTGGCTCGTTCGGAAAGACAATCCGATAAACGAAAAGATTTACCGTGTTTTAGCGGGCGTTCAAATCGTTTTACTGCTTGTCATAATGATTTCCGCGACGCAGCGACTGCTTTTGCTGACGGGAAATCTGGGTTATGGTTTGACGACCGTCCGGCTTTATCCAATGGCGTTTATGATTTGGCTCGCGCTCGTTTTCGTCTGGTTTTCCCTGACGGTATTGCGCAGTTTTCGTGAACAATTCGCTTGGGGGGCGTTGTGGTCGGCGTTTTTCGTCGTGGGAATTATGCACATTCTCAACCCGGACGATTTTATCGTGCGCACTAATGTCAGACTGATGCAGCAAGGTCGCGTTTTCGATTCGTCTTATGTCACGAATTTGAGCGACGACGCCGTTCCCGCGTTAATCGAATCGATGGCGGAAATGAATGTGGAAAAACAGTGTGACGTTCGTTGGAAACTGTCGCATCGCTTTGAAACGGCTGAAACGGAAAATGATTTTCGCACCTGGAACTGGTCGCGTTCGACGGCTCGAAAGGAAATGGCGCAGAACCCGGAAAGTTTCAATACTCTGAATTGCCCGCCTGACGCGCCGCGATATTCTGATGGTTTCTAATTAAATCCGCTCACCAGACTGGAAACTTTTGACCCGAAAAAATTGCTTTTTTCGGGTCAAAAGCGTTATATTAGCGCAAGTTTTTATTTCTACTTCAATTTATCCAACAAACACACTTTGTCAAAAGCTGTGCGACAAAATCGGAAGACCCTTTCGGTTTTGTTTGTTTATTTTTTAAATTATGAATACTTATCGCAATTTTATCGGCGGCGAATGGACGGAATCCGCCTCAATCGAAACGATTGAAAACATCAATCCGGCAAATACTAATGATTTTATCGGCACAATTAAACTTTCGACACGCGAAGAAGCGCGAAAAGCCGTCGAATCCGCTTACCACGCTTTCAAGGATTGGAAGAATACGCCTGCGCCGACACGCGGAAAGATTGTCGCCAAAGCCGCTCGTCTTTTGGAAGACAACAAAGAAGAACTCGCGCAAATTCTGACGCGCGAAGAAGGCAAAACAATCGCCGAATCGCGCGGCGAACTTTCGCGTTCAATCAACGTCGCCGAATTTTGCGCGGGCGAAGCCAGACGGCTGAACGGCGAAACGATTCAATCTGAGTTGCCCGCCAACTTCGCTTACACAATTAAAGAACCGCACGGCGTGGTCGCGCTTATCACGCCCTGGAATTTTCCGGTGGCAATTCCGATTTGGAAAATCGCGCCCGCTTTGGTTGCCGGAAACACGCTGGTTTTCAAACCCGCCGAATCGACGCCCGCCACCGCCGTCAGAATCGTCGAAATTTTTGAAGAAGCCGGCGTGCCGAAAGGCGTTTTGAATATGGTTTTGGGCGCGGGCGCGGAAATCGGCGAGGAAATCGCCAATCATCCGGCGGTCAAAGCGATTTCCTTTACCGGTTCGACCGACACCGGACTCAAATTGTATGCGCAAGTCGCGGCTCGCGGCGTGAAAGTGCAGTGCGAAATGGGCGGCAAAAATCCGGTCGTCGTGATGGAAGACGCGGATATGGATTTAGCGGTTGAATCGACGGCGCAAGGCGCGTTCGGTTCGACCGGACAACGCTGCACGGCGACGAGTCGCGCCGTCGTGATTGACAAAATCGCCGACGAATTCGTTTCTAAAATTGTCGAGCGCGCAAAAAAAATGCGAATCGGCGACGGCGCGGATTCAAACACGGAAATGGGTCCGATTGTCGACGAAAAACAATTTAAAAACGTGCTGAAATACATTGACATCGGGCGCGAAGACGGCGCGGAAATGCTCTGCGGCGGGCGACGCGCTGGCGGCGAAAAGTTAGAAAACGGCTACTTCGTCGAGCCGACTGTTTTCGATAAAGTTACGCCCGATATGCGAATCGCGCAGGAAGAAATTTTCGGTCCCGTTTTGTCGGTTTTGCGAGTCAAGGATTTCGACGAAGCGATGATTGCGGCAAACGATTCGCAATACGGCTTGACTTCTTCGATTTTCACGGGCGACCCGAATTTGATTTTCCGCTTTGTCAACGAAATCGAAACCGGAATGACGCACATCAATTCGCCGACGACCGGCGGCGAAGCGCACATTCCGTTCGGCGGCGTCAAATTAACCGGCATCGGCGCGCGCGAGCAAGGCTCGACGGCGCTCGATTTTTACACGGAACTGAAAGTCCTCTATGTCGATTATACCGGAAGAAAGCGCGAAGGAAATCTATATTAAAAAAGGAAAATATGAAACAAGCAAAAATCTTTATTCTTTTAATTTCAGCTATTGTTTTTTCAAGCTGCCAGCAACCGATTAATACAACAACTACAAATCAGCCAGCGAACGCAAACGCCAATGCAAATAACGCGACAAACAATCAATGGGACGCTTACGTCGAGCATTTTTTGAACGATTATTTCGTCGCCAATCCGCAGTTTGCCGTCTATCAAGGCAAACATGAATTCGACGGAAAATTGTCTGATTGGAGCGAAGACGGTTTGAAAAAGGAAAACGCGCGCCTGCACGCCGAACGCGACAAAGCCGCCGCTTTTAAAGACGACCAATTAGACGAACGGCAGCGGTTTGAGCGCGATTATTTGATTTCGCAAATAGACAAAGATTTATTCTGGCGCGAAATTGCCGACCAGCCGCATACGAATCCGTATTTCTATTCGGACGCGATTGACCCGGACGTTTACGTTTCACGCGAATACGCGCCGCTTGAGACACGCATTAAATCTTATACGGCTTACGCCCGTAACGTGCCGAACGCGCTCAATCAAATCAAAGCGAATTTGAAACTGCCGATGGCAAAAACTTTAGTCAAAATCGGCAGAACGACCATCGGCGGCTTGGCGGATTTTTACTCGAAAGACGTGCCGACGGTTTTTGCTTCCGTCAAAGACGAGCAGTCACAAAATGACTTTAAACAAGCCAACGACGGCGCAGTCAAAGCCGTAAAAGATTTCGACGCCTGGCTCGCTCAGCAAGAACCGAACGCGACGAACGATTTCGCGCTCGGTGCTGACAAATTCAAACGAATGTTGAAAGATACCGAAGGCGTCGACATTGACCTTGCAAAGCTCGAAGAAATCGGACGCGCGGATTTAGAAAGAAACACGAACGCGCTCAAACAAGAGTGCGACAAATTCGCGCCGAATCAGACTTTAATGCAATGTATGGCGAAAGCGTCGGCGAACAAAGCGCCGGGCAGCAACGTGGTCGAAGCGGCGAACAATCAATTAACGGACATTCGCAAATTTATTACCGATAAAGATATTCTGACGATTCCAGGAACGGAAGAAGCAAAAGTCGCGCAAGCGCCGCCGTATAAAGCCTGGAATTTCGCGTATATCAACATTCCCGGTCCGTATGAAACCGGATTACCTTCGACGTATTACGTTTCGCCGCCGAATCCGTCGTGGTCGAAAGAAAAACAGGAAAGTTATATTCCGGGCAAAGGTAGCCTTCTATTCACGTCGGTTCACGAAGTTTATCCCGGACATTTCGTTCAGTTCTTGCACGCTAACCGCTCGAAGTCGAAATTCGGACAAGTATTCGTCGGTTACGCTTTCGCCGAGGGCTGGGCGCATTACACCGAAGAGATGATGTATGACGCGGGACTTGGAAACAGCGACCCGGAAATGCACATCGGACAATTGCAGGAAGCGCTTCTGAGAAACGTGCGTTTCCTGTCGGCAATCGGAATGCACACGAAAGGAATGACGGTCGAGGAATCCCGAAAAATGTTTCTCGAACAAGGCTTTCAGGACGAAGGCAGCGCCGAACAGCAAGCCGAACGCGGCACGTTTGACCCGGCTTATCTGAATTACACGATGGGCAAATTGATGATTCGCCGGCTTCGAGAAGATTGGACGGCTTCGCGCGGCGGGCGCAACGGCTGGAAACAATTTCACGACGCGTTTCTGCAATACGGCGGTCCGCCGATTCCATTGGTGAGAAAAGCGATGATGGGCAAAGACGATAACGGTTTGCTGTTTTAGGAAATAATTAGATTTATTAGCATCGTGAAACATCAATGTATGCGAATCAGTAGTAGAAAACGAGCAGAAAGAAAGCAACTGCTAGTTTTCCCCAACAATGTATCAGCAAAGCGTCAGTTGAACGGACTTTGCTGGCTTTTTGGATATTGGTTTTCTCAATTATCC
>JAABUN010003197.1_pt1 | contig 26248 bp, 3 predicted proteins | sample 5559311 | NCBI WGS metagenome assembly JAABUN01 (sample SAMN10711877, study PRJNA513370) | rock metagenome | isolation source: Antarctica rocks | place: Antarctica: Victoria Land, Siegfried Peak sud
AGAGAGATAGGCGAACCCTAGGGGATCCCTATCTCTACTAACTCTATCTGACTCGTCTTCCTACTAAGGGTAATTAAGGTCGCCCTCTCTATAAGGAAGCTTGCCGTCTAGCGTACTATCCTCTCTAGGACCCTCTTTATCTTTATCGTGTAGAGTAGCCGGGAGTAGGAGACGTAATTAAAGGCTCTAGCGATATCTAGGGAGAAGAGGCTCGCTACGTTCCTCTTCCCTATTCCCTATACCGTATGGACTATATTAGTAATTATTTCTAGCGCGGTTTCTACTAATCTCCCTTGCCTTATACCTATCTATTCCTCTAGAAGGAGGTTATTAGCCTCCGCGTAATCTCTAAGCCTAGCCGCTACTACCGTCTCGAATATCTTTCCTAAGGTATCTAATAGGGCGATCGGCTTATAGGACTTAGGATCAGCGTAGTTCTCCTTCTATAATTTCTTTAAGATCACTATATTAGCCTCCTTAAATTTCCGGGGGTAGTATCTAATCTCGAAGCACCCCTAGAAGAGATAGCGGATCTCCTCCTCTAGTTTACTATATACGGCCCGTAGGAACCTATTTAGAATCCCGTTTATCCTAGGAGCCTTATCCTGCGATGGTCTCTTTATAGAGCTATAGACTTCCGCCTCCGTTAGATCCCCTCCCCCTAGTATCAGGCTTAGGTATTCTACCTCGGTAATATCTTCTAAATCTGCCCCTAAAGGGGCTAGGAAATAGGTTTCCTAAAGGCGCTCTACCTTCTCCTCGAAGGTAGCCGCCAACGTCCCGTCTTATCTACTTAGGGAGGGGAACTTAGGTAGGGCTCTTAGCGACATACTCTTATTCTTCCCCCACCGGGCCAGTACCTATACCCCCCGAGGGTCTCCTAAGGCCTAGTGTATAGCCCCCCGGAAGTAGAGGGTTTTCTCTCTTCGGATCGTGGCTACCTTCGCCCTTTCCGCTTTTCTTAGAGTCTCTCTCGTCTCCGTATTACGGTACTAGTAGTAGGCCTTTAGTTCCCGTTTAGCCCTTTACGTTATGTCCCTATAAGCTGAGTTCTAGAAGGACCTTGCCTTACTAGACGGCTTCGCCCACGGAATATATTTATATATAATGGCCTGGAACCTATCTAGTATCTACTCCAGGTACTCGTCCGCCTTACCAGCGGATCTAATCTGGGGGAGCCCTAGAGAAAGTCTAAGCTACTAGGCCCTATTCCTTACGTTCGCGGCGACCCCCTCGTCTTTAAGTATCTTCTACGCCCTCCTCTAGACTAGGGTTTAGCTCTCCCAGCTCCATTCGAATTCCGTGTACACCGGGAGGTGGTTAGATCTATACTGGAGGTCCGCCCTCGGGCCGTAGTTTCGGAGTGCGTTAGTAGTACCCTTAGTAATAAAGACTAGGTCGATCGCCGACTTTAGACCTCTCCCCCGTTATATTATTATACCCTCCGGTAGGGCGACTTCTATGCTATATTTACCCGTTTCGCCTAGTAATACGTCTACTATAGCGTAGTATATACTTCTCCCTTTATTATTCTACTAGGGATAGTGGAGATTAAAGTCCCCGAGGAGGATATATTCCCCTAGCCTTTTTAGGACCTCCGCTATTAGGGGGATTATTATTAGGCCGTCCTTTAACTTATACGTTATTAGAGAGGGACTATAGATATTATATATCTAGATATCGTCCGCTTATATTCCCTATTACCCTTTCCTAAGGCTGACTTTCAGCGAGTAGCAGTCGCCGCTCGAGAAGTCCGCCTCCTAGCTCTCTATATCAACTCTTTTATTAACGTAGAAGTATACCCGAGTGTCCTCCTTAGCTTTATAAACTAGGTGGAACCTATTATAAGATAGGTCGTACGTCGACTTAGTCCTCAGGTTAGTCTATAGCTCCTATATTACTAAGACATCTATTTACTAGACTTTAGTATCTTCTAGGAGTAGTATTTACACGCTATCCTTTTCTTTTCGTACGTTATACTATAGGATCTTAAGCGATTATCCTACCATATAGTTAGTATAAGGCTAGAGTCTACTGCCATTTAGTCGTCTATAGCCTAAGCGCCCCTTAAGGTAACCTCGACCCTAGGTGCCTCCTAGGGTAGTAGGAGGACCTGCTGTCCTAACTCCTTCCGGGCTATTTAGGCTATCGTAGTTAGCCGCCCTCTTTATCGGGGAGGGGCTAGGTCTAGTAGTTCCCTTTCCGCCTGTACCGGTAACTTCCTCTTTCTTAATATACCCTAGACTACCCTGAAACTATCTGCGTCTGTCCCCTCTTCGCTGCGGGTATTAGTTCCCCGCAAGCCCTGCGTGTCATAGAACGCCGGCCTAGTCCGGCGTCTCTATACTACTCTCTAGTACTCCCTTCGCCTGACTAGGTAGTCCTTACTCTAGGCCTTATAGCCTCCTCTATAAGCAACGTATATTATTACTCCTTTACCCGTAACGTGGTCCGCTAAGCTATAGCTGCCTATATAATAGCCGTACCTCTTCTCCCTTTAATACTCTCGCGTAAAGTGTCCGTATCTATAGCAGTTAAAGTATTATCTTATCTCTACTCCTTACTCCCATCTCTTATAGACTAAGAGGCTACCACCGAGAGCTATCCCTCCTCGTACCAGGCGGTTGACCGCCTCCGGCGTCGATACCCCAATAATTAGGGTTGAGTATAGCTTCTTACTCCCGTCTCGCCTTGGTTTCCCCGCATGCCTCGCCTACCCGAAGCTAGTAAAGTTAGTATTCGGGTAGGTGACGGCGTTATCTTCCCTAATTCTCGCTAGTCCCTTCTCTTTTTCCTCGTTATTAAGGAGGTTTAAGCACGCCCCTTCAGCCGCTATATAGAAGGCCTTCCTTAGTACCTTCGCTGATAGATAGGCTACGCTCGCCTATTCTTACATCTTCTTAAGGGCCTCCCGCCCTTTAACCGTTACTATCTATAGTACCACGTCCTTTATACCCCTAGTATAGGCACCGATAATATTCTTTATAGCTGTATTTACTAGGTTAATAAAGCTCTTTACGAGCTCCTCCTTCTCCATCTGGCTTACTTTCCTGTAGCCTTCCTCGTCCTTAAACCTTACTATTACCTCCCTTATCTTCCGGTTATCTAATTGCTTGAGTGGCTAGGCACCTAAGGCCCCCCCAAGGCCTTGTCCTACCCTCAGGCCTTAGCCCTGCTAGGCAACGTTATTAATAGTGTAAACGGTGCAGTATAAGGCCTATACTAGTTCACACCGTCAGCTTTTCATCTGAACCAGTGTAGTGTGAGGCCTACACTGGTTTAAACTAGTGTGTACTATTAGTTTAAACGGTTCAAGGCCTCTTATTAGTTAGTTCTTTCTCGGAGTGCTTGCTCAGCAGTAATAATAGTATGAAGGTCTTCCTCCGTGAATATTCTAAGCCTAAACCACGATTTTAAGGTCTTGATTAGCTGTAACGTCTCGATATTAATGCGTATTCGTTGCTTAGTTAGCGTATACTTTGCTTATAAGAACACTCGCTCCGGTTCTAATAATATAGCAGGTATAGAGAATACGTTAATAGCTATTTTTAAAAGGTATAGAAGCCGTATACGTTGTTTAGAAGCAAGCTACTAATTAAGAGCCGATTTATCGTTCTGTAATAGAGACGGCTCGCTGAGATACTGCTTTAATTCGTCTCCTACGTTCTATATAGTACCTCGACGTTACTGCATCTATAGAAGGAACTTATTATTCGTTGCTCTCGGCTGAAAAGCCTGCTTACGAGCAATTGCTGAGGGCTTATATGTAGTCTCCTAAAAATCCTTCATCTTTTAACGCATATTCGGTTGCTAGTCAGGGTCCCAGTCATCGAAATAGGACTATTTTAGTGTAGGATCGAGAATAATTACTGCGATATATATAGGAGACCTCTCGGTATAATTCTAGTACTTTAGGATTTTGCTCCACCCGGCCTGTAAGTATTTTGACATGAATAAATCGTCCGCATACGTCTTAATAGCCTGTTCGAACTTGATAACCATAAAATCAAGCGACGGAAGTACCTTATCGAGTGTCGCTTTCCTTCCTTCAGTTGCTTTCGTCGTGTTATAGAAGCCCTGGAGAAAATCACGTATCTTTGTAAGTGTGCGCCAGTCGGAGGAGGTAAGTAAGTCCTTATTTAGGCCCTTATTCTCGGTAATCATCTAAATCAGTGGTGTTTTAAGCTGGTGAATTACTCGTTCGAGTATCTCATACTATGAATTCCACCTGGTACCGTTATCACGGCGAGGCATAAGGCCCTTACTAAGTAATTTAAACGTCTGAATTCGCTGAGGAGAAGTTATAATCCATGTAATCACGTTATAAAGCTTACTAAGAGGTCCGAATTTACGCTATTACTCTAATTAAGCCTCTGAAGGTAACTTAATTTCCTGATTCAGATCGATATAATCATCTTCTTCCTTCCCGAATAGGAAGGCTTGAATAATAAGGTTAATAACGTGGCCGTTATAGCGGAGGCGACGGTAAATAGGGTTCTAAGGTAAGCCGATATTTTCTTGATTTATCGACTAAGTAACGTTCTAAATCAACTAATCATTTGATAAAGCGTTATCCATGACGAAATAACCTAATTTACTCCGAAATTAAAAGGTATCGATGATGTTAAGGACGGCTTGTGCTTGGTTTAGGCCTGAATACTCGCCTTCGAGCTTAATTAGGGCCAGTGTAACCGTTATAAGTTCAGATTTTTCGCTCGTGAAGTGAGTAACCACCGCAAGAACTCCGAGATTATTCGGTGAGGTCTATATGTCACATGTAACGTGTATATCTAAGATAGCCGCAGCGAGCATATAACGTAGCCGTTGTACACCCTCTTTATATAGGGCAGAAGCATGTTACCGAATCGTTGCTAGTGCGTTAGGAAGTAGACGATTAGCTACAGGGTTGATGTATTCGAGAAAATCACGAAATTCTTCGTGTGTAACTTAGTTGAATGCAATGCTCTAAATAGTAGTCTAACGAATATAGAGATATTCGAGCGTGGTTTTATTAACCTTATAGCCGAGTATTACCTCTCGCTTTATAAGGTCTTCCTTAATAACCTTCTCCTTATCTAACTCCGCATGACGAAGAAGAGCTACGTGTACAGCTATTCCATTTTAGTCTCGTTTTTTAGCTAGGCCGTTTGCCATAGGGTCGATTTGGTGTTTGATTTTTAGATGTTTTGCTGGTGCACCGGTTCTACCGGCGGCTTTATAGACTATAGTACAGTATATACAATATAGATATATTCTATCTACTATTCTTTTTAACCGTAGGTGTTCATGGATCCATGATGTTTTTGGCCTGAATTTTTCTTTCGGGGAATCGGATTGAGAAATGCTCGAACTAGGCCCTGGAGTCTAGAGATATAGGCCCGATAGATCCGTCTCATTGTCAACCTCTTCTCCTTCTTCTTCTTCTTCTAATTCATGAGGTGTATGCACTAGAGGAGGAGCGATAGTAGGGGGTAGTTGCTAAGAAGGGCGCTTTTTAGTATATATTATAGGGACTCGTGTAGCTATATACCTAGTATTTTTGGCTGGTTTATTCGATGATACAGCCGTCCCAACTGATTTCGCGATGGGGAAAGGGTTACCAGTAATAGATTAAGGCTCTAATAGAGCTGATTCGTCGTCGCTAGCTATAATAACTATGATATATAGAGAAAATGTACGTTCTTTACTAAGTAGTAGAGCACTTTTTCGAAATTTGCAGGTAGGGCTGAGCGTAAGGCTGCGGATAGGGCTGTAGGCAGGGCGTATTCTAATTAGATAAGAGAGGTCGCCTAAACTATTTAAACTATTAGTTTAAACCAGTTCAAGCTAGCGCCCGTACTAGTTCATACTAATTGGCTAAATAGCCGAACTGGTTTACTTACTAAGTAGTACAAACCAGTTTACACTATTAGTGTAGTATACACCGCCACACTATTAATAACGTTACTGCTAGGGCCTAGGTCCTACGTTAGCCCTAATAACCTGGGCTTATAATCCCCTACTACCCCCTACCGGCGCGTTTCCGTCCCTCCTTAGTCTTTCTAGACGCGTTTCTAGCTCGGTAATACGTGCCTCTGCATCTTTAAAACCTCCTATAGCGGTATAGAGGGCGACCTAGGTGACGCCCCATATCGCCTCTATTATTTCCTCGAACCGAAGACTCTGGATTACTTGGATTATATCCCTTACCTTTGCGATAGACACCGTAACTTTTTAGCCTTCTTAGTCCTATCTCCCTTACTCTTTCACCCCGATCTCCGGGGACTTTAGTAGTGTTAGGGGTCCTGTTATCGCGGCCCTAAGAGTCTCTCCTACCCCTTCCCCTTTAACGCTACCTCTACCCTCTCCCCCCCTACCCTCTCCTCTCTTATTACCTTCTTGTAAGTTCGCTTGTAACGCCTAGTACGTTGCTTGCAGTCTTTGCGCGTACGCTTGTTCGCCCGTCGTCGCCGCCATCTAATAAAGTTATCTTTCCACGATATAGGTAGACGAATTCAGAGAAGTAGAAGTAGAAGAGAAATAATAAAGGGTTATATAAGATATTAAGAGTATATAAAGCTTTATAATAGTTATTACTATAAGTAGAAATTAATATTAATATTATAGTTATTATCTCTATAAGAATAGCTAATTAGCTATTACTATTACGATCCTAGCTACGTTAATAGCTACTACTAGCCGCTAGGGCTATAAGATTATTCTAAGGCTAACCCTATTCAAGGTTAGTTTATATTCCTCTAAGCTATATATATAGCTAGCCCTACCCTCCTAGATACTTTCCTTCCTTAGCATTTATCTACTAGTTAAATAACACCTATATAACTCGCTTTATACTAGCCTCTAATAATTACCTTTTAGAATTACCTTATTTACTACTAAGTATTACCTAGTTAGTAATAATAATAATGCTTAGTAATATACTAGTAAGTTATATATATACTAATAAGGGTAATCTTTTACGCTTAAGTACCCCTCTTTAATAGAGAAGGTAGTAGAGCTATTATACCCTATTAAATAGGGTATAAAAGAAACCTTTTATAATTAAAAACTCTTATTTATCTTCTCCTCTTCCTTTAATACTTTACTCTTTAGGTAGCTTAAAGAGTTCTTTTTATTAAAATTATATTATTTATTATACTTAATTAATAGTACTCTTATTATTTTCTAACTACTTTTTTTTCCTACTTTATTTTTAGTACCTTTATTAATTTTAATAGTAAAAGTACCTTTTAAAATAGTTTTATCTACTTTAATTAAAGTTTAATAAGTTGAAATTATTTTAAGTAGCCTAGTTTTATTAATTCATATGCTAACGTCCGTCCCTAGGTGGAGAGAAACCTACCGTACCGAGGAAAATATATTATTCAGGTATCTTAAGTCTCTCCCTTGTAAGTCTATAAGGTTATAGTTAATATACTATTATTCTTCAGCTACTTCTCCCTACGAAACCAGTTTATAGCAAGAAAAATACTACCGTCTTACTTATATTATCGATCGTCCTATCCCTAGCGTTAAAAGTAGCTTCAGCTATCCCCCGCTACTCTATTACGACTATCGTCCTTTCTCGGAGTTTCGGGGCTATAATTCGAAGCTTCTATTAGGAAAGAATCTAGCTCTAAGGTTTAAAGACACGGAGTACGAGTAAACCTACATGCCGAGTTTATCCGGATAAAGTAAGAGGTAACGTAGTCTACCCCTAAATAAGACACACCCTTAAACGAATTAGCGCCCCACCCTAACGCGTCTTTTTAATAAATCACAAAAATGCCCCCTAACTACAAAGGCGATTAAGAAGCTAGAATCTCCCAAGCTATTAAAGCTATCTATAATAATAATTCCCCAAGTATACGCGCCGCAGCCCGTACCTACGACGTCCCTTATTCTACTCTAGCTAAGCGTCTTTATAGGCAGCTAATATATTAATAATCCCGAATAGTAAATTAAAAGCTCCTCCCTACGGAAGAAGAAGCTCTTTTCTAATAGGTTATATCTATAGGCGAACGGGGATTTCCACCCCAGATTTCTGCTGTATATAAAATGGCTGATATTCTTCTTTTAGCGCGCGCTAGATCCCCCGCTAACGCTTTACCTACCGTAGGCGAAAATTAGGTCCGTAAATTCGTTAATCGTTATAAGTAGCTCTAATTAAAATATATACGGAAGTACGACTACTAACGGGCCTTATACGAGGACCCTAAGGTTATAAGTAACTAGTTTCGGCTCGTAGAGAATACGCGGGTGAAATATAGTATCCCGGACGAAGACGTCTATAATTTCAACGAAACGGGGTTCTAAATAGGGGTTATAGGCACCGCTAAAGTAGTAATAAGGTCGTAAAGAGCTGGGAAAGCATTAGTTATATAGCCGGGGAATTAAGAATAGGTAATAGCCGTAGAAGCTATTAACGCTAGTAGCTAGGCCTTACCCCCGATAATTATCTTCGCGGGTAAAATATATTAGGCCGCGTGGTATAAGGCCCTACTACCGTAGTAGACGATTACTATTAGTAAAAATAGGTAGACTACCGATAAGATTAGCCTAATTTAGCTCCGGACCGTATTTAATAAATATATAAAGGCGCGTATAGTTAGGTAATATTAACTACTAATTTTAGACGGCTATAGAAGCCACGCGACCCCCGAATTCAATCGATTCTATATAGATAACGCGATTATAATATTATATATGCTACCGTATTTATCGTATTTACTATAGCTATTAGACGTTAGCTGCTTTTCGCCGCTGAAACGCGTAAATAGATATTAGGTAGAATACTATATACAGCTTAGACGTAACTATATCGATAAGCTTAACTTTTTAGAGACTTTTAAACCCGCCCGCGTAGTAGCCCTAAGTTTATTAAATATCCGCAGCGGATTTACTATAGCTAGATTAGTATTATATAATCCTAAGCGAGTCCTATCGCGTCTCTAATTTAAGCTACGAACGCCTACTCCCCCTATAATAGAAACGGTTATAGTAGCCCGCTAAACCCCTAAGACACCTTATACCGTAGCTTAATTAGCTTAGGAATATACTATAATTAAGGATTTACTAAAACGGCGTTTAAAAAGCCCCTTAAGTCCGACGGAACGCGCGCTAAAGCGGGTAGTTAAAGGGTTTTAATTAGCTATATATAACGTCGCCTTTCTAACTAGCGAAATCAAGGATTTACGGGCTATAAGCGCGCGGTAAAAGCGTAAATAAGTAACTCCTCGCTTATATATTACTAGTAGGGGGGTTCTAACTACGGAGGAAGGGTAAGATCGAGTTAAAAGAGCTCGAGTAATTAATAAAGCTATTTCGAGCGGGGTTACTACGTAAGCTTCTAGCCGCGCGCTACTAAAATATAGTATATATAACTCGCTAGAGGATAATGCCAGGGTATATCCGATACGTATAGCTTGATTTCTAGGTATAAATAACTTGATTCTATAGAAATTCTTTAATATTTCGTACTTGGGTTATAGTTCGAGGTGGGGCGCTGATTCGTTTAAGGGTGTATCTCGTTTAAGGGTAGACTACGTTATTACCCCTTATTAGTAAGTATCTAATAAGGGTAATAATAGATATATAATCTTATTCTACCTTCCTTATTATTATTATTAAATAACTAAGATAACGGTCGCTTCTAAGCCCTAAGTTTATTATAAGATCGAATTAACTTTAAGCCCTTTTAAAGTCTCTACTAAAAAAACTTAATTATATACTTAGTTCTCGCTAAATTAATAAATACTAGGTTAAATATCCTACTTATTCTTTACCTTATTAATCTTCTTTCTACTTCCTATAATTCTTATTCTTAATAAAGTTAAGGGGCTATATAAGAGAGACCGCTTTTATACTAGTATCGCGATAAGAATATTAGATGTATTAATTCTACTCTTTCTATTTTAATAGGATTAAGTTATAATATATAGTATAATAAGATATCTTTACTTATATACTAAAAACTTAGTATATAAGTAATTAAGAGGGATTTTATTTTAAAAAGTCTACTATTAGCCTTTCTAAGAGATAGTAGGTTAATATTAATTAAGATATCCTTAATTATATAATTATCTTTTAAGTATTATATTAATATAGTTTTATTCAGCTTATTATTATTAGTAAGCTTTTATTTAAGAATCTTATTTATAGCCTAATTAATACCTAGCTAGAAAGTATATATTATTAATCTAGTAGATAAAATTTATAAGTTTCTATATATAACCCTATTATACTTATATTAGATAAGAGTATCTTAACTAAAGCCTTTATATAACGTATCTTCTAAGTTAAATAAAACTCTGTAATCTTATCTACTACCTTATTTTACTACTTAAGCCTACTTAGAAGAGTAGGGTCTTAGTTATAACGCGTATTATATCTAGTAATAAGAAAACTAACTAAATTAGGGCCCTTATAAATATACTTATATAGATCGAAATTTAATATAATAGAACTAATAGATCTTAATACTAATATAAGCCTTATACTTATATAATAAGAATAATTTAAATAGTATAACTTATATATTTCTAATATTACTATTAGCTTTAATAATAAGTAATTTAGATAGATATTTATAAAAAGGATAGCTTATACTAAGGATAATAGAGGTTTCTTTATAAAGTCTTATAAATAAGCTTTCTTATAATATAAATCTATATAGTAGCTAGATTATATTATAAGCCGGTATAAAGCGAGTTATATAGGTTTAATCTAACTAGGAGTTTAAAGCTAAGGAAGGAAGGTATAATATATATTAAGAGTATTCTACTATTATAATCCTAGCTATATTAATAGCTACTTCTAGCCGCTAGGGCTATAAGATTATTCTAAGGCTAACCCTATTTAAGGTTAGTTTATATTCCCCTAAGCTATATATATAGCTAGCCCTACTCTCCTAGAGACTTTCCTTCCTTAGTATTTATCTACTAGTTAAATAATACCTATATAACTCGCTTTATACTAGCTCCTAATATCTACCCTCGAGGTACGCTAGGCCTTAACGTATTAATATACCAGCCTGCTAAGGCGTAGTAAGGCTAAGGTTTAGCCTTATCCTAGTCTATATTAAGCTAACACGATCGTAATAAATATACTTCTTACTACTAGACTTCTAAATATTATTATTAGCCTTTTATTATAAAGGAGGAGAGGTAGGAGCTATTAATTTAAAGTTAAATTATATAAGCTAACTCTATATATCTTACTATTTTACCTAGGTCTAAGAGAGGTAATAGTAAGGTAGGGATAATATCTCTACTTATATATACCTAAGTTAAAGGGAGTAGTATAAAGAGGAAGTATAATAGTAAGTAAGTAATCTCTAGTAATAATAAGGATAATTATATTTATATATTATAGAAAGGTTATAAGTCGATAAGCTAGACACGCGTTTATTTACTATAAGGATTACTAATAAAAGTAGCTTAGGTAAGGCTTAAGCGCGTATACGGGTCTATATAAAATATTTATAGAACGCTAGCGGTTTAGATTAGGCAGCTATGTTTTGTATTACATAAAAGGTCTATATAAATTACGCTCTAAAATAAACCGACTATAATATATTACCTTAAAGAAAATTAATTTAATCCTTGTAATAGCTATATAGAGATGTCGTTAAATATTCCTACTAGAGTCCTTACAGGTATTACGGTACCTGACACGCCGCTAGTTAACGCCGCTATCGCTTTTACTAAAGACTACCTGAATAAGATAGGCTTTAATTTTATTATACGTTTATTCCTCTTCGGCTTCTACCTCGCGTTTAAAGATCTAAAGTGCTCTAGTCGCGACTTAGAGGCTCATGCCGTAAGCGCTATACTTCACGATATAGGATAGGATTAGACCGGCCGCCTTATCTCTAAGGATAAGCGTTTTGAAGTTAATAGTACTAACGCCTCGCGGGACTTCCTTAGCCGCGAAGCCCTAAGCTAGGATAAGCATTATGTTTAGCTTATCTAGGATACTATTACCCTGTATACTATATATAGTATTAACTAGTTTAAAGAGATTAAGGTTAAGTTCTACTTAAGGGGTATCTCGACTAATTTCGGGGGTCTGGATAAAAGCTATAGCCAGCTGACTTAGGACGAATAGGATACTATTATTAAGGAGTTTCCGCGTTTAAATCTTATAGATAGCGTGACGGAGATTATATACTAATTCTGCAGGGAGAAGCTAGAGACCACGTATAATAATCTGGTAGGTAATATTAGTAAAGCTTATATGGAAGGGTATTCCTAAGAGGGACGTAAGTACGTTCGCCCTCGTTTACTACTTTAAGCCGTAGGACTTAACGTTTTTCAGGTTTACTAATAGACTTAAATTTATAAGGGATATTTTAGATAAGAGATCTATTAAGTAATAGTTAAAGCTTAAGTTTCCTCTACTTTCGTAAACCGGTTTAGAATAATTAGCCCTGTACTACGTAGTCTTTAGTAAATACTATATCCTAATTAAATGCTAGATAGTAAGGGTTAGTATATCGGAGGAGACCCCTAATAAGGGAAAGGTTATTATTACGAACGGTAACTATAGCGATTCTATATAAAGCTTACCTGTAGCTTCCTTTATCTTTCTATTAATTAGAAAATTTAGTAAATATACTATCCTCTTATCTATCCTCGTCTCCGCTAATTACAAAGCTGTCTTCCCCTACGTATCTATCGAATAAGACCTAGACTAATTTCTAGTAGGATATACGTAACAGCCTTATATCTATCTACGACTACTTTATATAGTAAACTCCCTATCTTTTCTACCTCCCCCTTATCTAAATCATTCTCTATACCGGACTTATTATTATATATACTTTTTGCAGGGAAACCTAAGCCTTTCCTACTATTATACTATAGCTACTAGTACTAACGCGCCCTGTTATTAGGCTATATACTATACTCGAGAAGCAGCTCGGTTACTTCTAAGTGCCTAGCCTTAGTAGTCGCAGCTAAGTTATTTTTATAACTGTTAATATTATATATATTCAGACTTACAAGGTGCTAGAGGCATTATTAGGTCTACTTGATATCGTTATAAGGAGCTATATTATAATTATTTATATAAGATTAGAAGCGACCTAGCGCTTAGTATAAAAGCTATCTTTAAGATACGGTATAAGAGGTACCTTAAAGGCTATATATTTAGTAGAGCTCTTTATTAGAATAATTTATCCAGCGCAGCTATAGCGTTTCAATGATTTCCTATATAACCTATAGTAAAACTATGAGGTATCCTAAACAGATAGCAAGACCGTGGATGTAAGGGTTTAAATGCAAGAACATCTACTACAAGAGGTATAGTTCCGCGGTATCCAGCAGATACAGTAGTATAGCCTCGTACCAGCTTCCTAGGAAATGACTATGCATAGTCGGATTTAATCTAAGCTCCCTTTTAACTCTAGCTACTATATTATAGTAGCTAGTCCTACGCAGCGCCGTAAGAGTAAAAGTCGGTACTATATTAATTTAATTACCCTCCGCGTCTATAATAATAAAGAGATTATTATCACCTAGTCTTCCTTCGCAGGCAAAGGCCTGAAGGATGACGAGGGCCTCCCTAGGACGCTGCTATAGTAACTCAGGCGCTCTCAGGATCCGTTCAAGGCTATATAGCGGTGGTAGCGGTGCCTACGCCGGCTATTACTCCTCCCTCGCCGTAGGGACGACGTTAGGGTAGAAATATCGATTATAAAATAGATAAGGGTAGTTACGTTCAGGGACTTACGTCTACTAGTAGAGGTAGGAGATACCGAAGCGGTGGCCGCAGAGGAGGGTAACGGCGGTTTCTAGCTCGGGTCTAGTATAGTATTCTTATATGCAGATATAGTAGACGTTATCCTCAGGTTCTTTACCTCTTTCTCCGGCTTAGGATATAGTAATGGCGGATAATATTCGTAGGAAGACTATTAAGAGCATCTCGATCTATAGTAAGGGGTAGTTTATCCTGTTTTAGGGTGAAAGGTTACCTTAGTTAAATATAGAGTTACGGGTTTATCGTAGCATTCTCGATTAATTAGTAATCCCTTAAATATAAGTCTATAAAGCGAATAGTTACTAGATAGACTCGTAGTAGATAGTAGGAATAGTTATTAGAGGATCTTATAAATCTAGATATATATATAAGATTAAATGTAGATATATATAATAGCGGATCCCGAGTTAGCATATATAATACGGAGACTCGGTTCCTTTTTCCAGGCTACAAAAATAAAGCTTCGTATAAAGGACGTAATAAATAGAATCATAGCTTTTTATATAATAAAGAGACTTATATTTATTATATAAAGCAAATTTTATAGCGCGTTAGGGAATAAGGAGACACCTTTTCTATTTATCTATCGAGAAAAGTCTTAACTTTAAAGAAATAAAAGCTACGCTAATAGCCTAAGCGTAGAGTAGCTATAAAAACGCTAGCCTTATTTCCTTTATTAAGTATACATGTAGTAGAATAGATTTAGATTCCCTTATATACGGAGGTGTAAGGGAGTTTTCACTAGGTATAAGATACCTAGCTAATCCTTACTCGCTCCTAGATAGTCTAAGTATCTAGGTTAATATTATACTATTAGATAGTCGTAGGATAAGGTTCTAAAGACGTTCTAGTTCCTCTTAACCTCTTTATTAAGTTGAAATCCTATTTTAAAGATGTAAGATAATGGTAATATAGTGACTTAAGAGGTAGCTATCGGGTCCGTTACGTTCGCCTGCAGCGTGCTACCCCTATTCGGCCGTAATAATACCTTAATACCGTTATTTAATCCAGTATACGTAACCCCTCAGCCTAGAATTACCGCCTCTCGGATTCCCTAACACGCGTGATTTGGCTCGACTACTGCGAGGCTAATTTCTAACCAGCTGCTAGATCTAAGAGGACTACATTCGGTGGGATTATAAGTGTAAAATTAGGGTTAGAGAATAGGGCAAGGAGAATAAAGTGGATTTAGTAGGAGAACTTCATGATAAAAAGCAATAGTTATTAAAATACTTAAAGAAATAGTTCTAAATTAAGCTATATATAGATAGATAAATAAAACTTAAATATCTTCTAACTAGTACTTCGACAACTTATATAACGTAAGAACTTACTTAATTACACTTGAAATATCCTAATATATATCCTTCAACGCGTTTTATCGGGTATAGGGACTAAAATATCATATCCTACATTAAAGTGTTTTCCGTACTTTAGTATAGTAGGCGCCGATCTATTAATACGGGTTAAACCGCTAAATAGGACTTAGTAGGGACGAGGTATAAGGATATAGCTACGGTGCGAGGTTTTAAATAGAAATATTTTAAAGTTATTCTTTTTATTATAAAGTTAAATTATTAATAAACTCTTTACCTGCTTTAAGCCCTTCTAATAGTTAGGTTAATTATTTAAAAGGGGGCCTTTATTTATTAAGGCCTAGCTTTCCTTAAAGATAATTATTTGATAAGCCTCTTATTATTCTTTTACTAAAGCTATTTTTAATCTTTTATCTTAATTTAAATGTTATTTATATTTTAAAACTCTTTAATAATTTTTTATTAAATTATATTAATAAGCCTTTAATCTCTTACTTATTATTATTTAATTTTAACTTATAACTTTAAGTCCTTATAAAGCCTACCTCTCTTTATATAATATAAAAGTAGAAGCTTAGTATTTAATTCTATTATACTTCCCTTTTAATTAATATTTAATCTTTTTATTCCTTTTTATTATATTTATATAAGTATTATAAAGTACTTAATATCTTAATATTAAATTATTAAATTATACTTAAATTAGAGGGTTTAATACCTCTACTTTTAATATTAATATTAATATTACCTTATACGCGTTAAGGGTTTATCTTAAGTAATTATTTTATATTATTACTAATATTATATATAAAATCTTATTATACTAACTATTCCTTTTAAGTAATATTATATTAATATTATAAATATAAATACTAATTATATTATTAAATTATAAATTATTTTACTTTTTATAAAGGTTATACCTTAAGCTAAGCTTATTAAATACTTAAGTACCTAGGACTAAGTAGTAACCCTTACCTTAATTTAAATAATATATAATCCTTAAGAGAATTTTAACTTAATATATAATCTTAGGATTTATATACTTATACTTAATATAATTTTTATCCTATTAAATTATATTATCTTTAATATATTAAATTTCTTTAATATTTTTAAGAGGTAAAATAGTTTATATCTTTATAATATAAATATTATATTATATATTTTTATATATTTTTAATATATTTAATAGGCCTCTTTTAATTAATTATAGTTTACTTTAATAGATCTATTATATATTAATAGGTAAATATTATTAATAAAGCTTCTTATTTATATAAGAAGTTTAATTTTTATATACTCTTTAAGTAATAATTTATTAAAGAATAGGAAAAGGATTAATAAGATTAAAGAGCTTTAAAAATTTCTATCTTTACTTCCTTTATTTAATTAATTCTTATCTTTATTATAATAGATATTACCCTTTCTTAAAGGAAACTTATAATCTAAGTTATAAGTACTATTAAGATTCCTTTTACTTTAAAGCTATAAAGTAACCTTTTATATAATATATTATTAAAGCTCTAATAATATTTAATAATAATAAGCTTGTTATATTTTTCTTCCCTTAATCTTAAATTATATAAATTTAAGTTTAATAAAATTTAAAAGGTTATTTTAATTAATCTACCTATTCTTACTTATCTTTATTATTTTAAGAGGAGCTTATAATATTTTATTAGCCTATTAAAGTACTTAAAAACTACTATCTTTAAAGCCTTTCTTTATATATTAAATAGTATTATTAGGTAATATACCTTTAATTTTAGATAATTAATTTCTTTAACTTTTTTAAGATAATTATATTTTCTTCCTTAAAGCTCTTTAAGTAGTAACTATTATTTAAGTAGGCTTAAAAAAGCCTTATTACTACCTTAATTAAGTTTTTATATAAGACTTATAAAAACTTATTTAAGAGGCTTAATATCCCTAAGGCCTTATTTATAATTAAGTATTAAATTACTTCCTAGACCTCTTTAAGCTTTAAGGTAAGGGGGGGGAAAGGATCTTCTTAAGTACTTTTACCTTTTTTTTAGCTACCTTTCTACCTTCCTTATCTTTAAGGGTTAGGAATTATAAGAGTTCTTTAAGGATTATATTCCTTTCTCTTCTTTATTATACTAATTTCTAAATACCTATCTTTTTTAATAATATAATATATATACTACTTTTTAATAATTTAATATATAAGTCCTTTTTAATATTAAAACTTTATTTTTATCTACCTCTTAAAATCTCTCTTTTATAATAATAATTTATTAATATTTATAATCTTTTAAAACTTTATTAAAGGCTTTTATTATTCTTCTATATTCTATTATTTATTATAATATCAAGCCTTAAAGGGTCTTATATTAAGGATAATTTTATTTATAATTTTTTAAAGTATTATAATTAGCTTCTTTATATATATATCTATCTTTATATATAAATTTAGTAAATATTAATTTAAGATTTTAATTAAGATAGTTATTTATATATTAATATCCCCTTTTAGCCGGCGACGAGATCTACCTATACGTGGTACCGGCTACGAACCTTCTAGTATCTCGGTACTAGGAGAGCTAAGAGATCTTACGGTATTTTAGAAGCACCGTCTAGGGTTACCCGGTTATTACGGAATCGATACGTAGGTAGAGTATAGTAATAATAGGAATAGGAACGCTAACGCGATAGAAAAATAGAGAAGATAGAAGGAGAACTTTTAAAAGATTATAGTAAAAGATATAACGCGATAGAATATATAGATATAGACGGAAAATATATACTATATAAATACCCTTCTACCTCTCCTTAATATAGCCTCCGCTTCCCTACGCGTGTTATAAACGCGATATACTAGTAATACTAGTAATACTAGTATAAGACGATAGGAATACTACCGATATAGAACCTCTATAGTAGTACAGGATATATATGGTACTTCCATACCTATACCCGCTACAGGGCCTCTTACGAGGCCACGTCCCTATACTCCAGCCGATTCCGCGCCGCGCGGTCTAGGTAGCCTGAGTCTACCTACCTTAGGGTAGCTATAGTATATATAGATAATGATAGTATAATAAAAAGATAGTAATATTATCCCTTTCCTTATATACAGATAGATAGCGCTAAGACCTAGCTCCCGCTCTTACTAAGCAAGTTCTTATTAGTCGGATTTAGACGTCACCCCGTCAAGTTGGAGTAAGGGGATTTAATATTTAACGACGGTGAGGTAGTGTAATAGCAACACTATAGAATAAGTATAATTAAATCACAGTCGGTGTGTTAAATAGGCTATAGGTATAACTAATAAGAAGCACGACTAATTAGGTCTTACGATTATTGAGAAACAGTGGTTAAAATTCTGATTTTTCTAATGTAGGACCCCTGCAGCCTAAAATCGATGCGCTGAGGCCTAGGAGGCCCGGAAAAACTCCAAATCGACGTTTGCAACGATAAAAAAAAAAGCATCTCCTTCCTAATAGGGGATAGCGTTATTACTATGCTCCTTAGTTACCTCATGCCTATGTTATAGCCGCCAGCAGTCTCGTTACTTGTAGCTACATAGATAAGCCCCGCAACTATAACAACTATAGGCTGTACGGTATGCTCGTGCTTTAGGGGTTACGGGCCTGGTGTTACTACTAATTTCATCCCCGAATTGACGTTTAATTGGGCTTCGTGACTGAGACCTTTCGATGCTGAGGCTGTAGCTACACTAGGCGCAGGGATGGTCACTCTATAAGAGGTGTACGTAAATATACTAGATTGCTGGATTAAGACGTTCGGTTCCTAGCTTATAGAGGTGTTTCTTTTCTTCAGCCGCTTCTTTAAAGGCAAAGAGTTCCTGATATAGACGTACTCTAAAGCCTCGATGTTCTCGCTGAGTCCATGTCTTTGCTAGGCTATATACAGCTATCTTGAAGGCATTAATAGTAGCATAGTTAATTATCTAGTACTAATAAGGTAGCTAGTTCCTTATTGCTTTGCGCTGTGTCTTATACGCTACTCTATACTAATTAGTAATATCGACACCTCCTATATTAAAGTTGTACTCATCGATGTAGCGAGGTATTAAGAGCTCCGCCTGAGGCCCTATATCTTCAAACGGTTTACGAGCGTTCGTCGCATTGCTAGAGGTTTGTTAAGGTCGTCGTCTCTACCGTTTCACGTGATCAGCCACCTTATTAACTGTGTGAACGGTGGAGAGAGAAAGCACGGTGTTGTTATCGATCTAACCTAGGTAAAGCACCTCGTCAACCGGTATCGCAACTAACGTACCCCAGGGAAGCACGTGACCGTATTTCTCCTTGAGAAGGTGTAGTACATTAGGAAAATCAGGACTCGAATTAGCCCGTGTAGTACCGCATGCTCTAATGCCTACGACCTTGAGTTCTCGAAACAGCTGTATAGAGGTAAATAAATTATCAAGATAAATAGTATATATTTAGCCGTCTAGGAGAGGAGGAAGTTCTATAGCTAATTAATATATAACGCTCTAAGTATTAGTTAATAATATATGCTTCTTCAATTCTCCTATTTTAAAGAAACGAGAATGGAATATAAAGTAGAATAAATAACCTCGATCGTATAAAGCCTACATTTTAAAGCCTTATTTAATTAGTTTATTAACCATCTTCAGTGTATGCTTTAATCGGCCGTAGAACTTTATTATTATCTCGTTAATAGAGACGTTTTTTCCTAGTATCTAGTAGGAGGAATAGTTGCTCCGAAATATCGAGATAATTGGTTCTAGCTTTCTCTACCATTACTGATTTGTTCCTCGTCGTTCTAAAGCCGTCATTCGATCTAATTAGTCCGATGTAGGAGGCTCTTCATTATCCTTAACAGGGCTGTAGTATAGAAATCGCTGTAATTAAGTGAACCTTTCGAGTGTTATCTATAAGGCTGGTGTGTGGTTTAGCCTATTAAGAAGGTCCTTATTCTAGTACTTAGCCGTTTCGCCTTCGGGGTGGATACTTATATAAATTAGGGTTCCTATAAAGACTTTTAATTCGTTAGGATTAGTAGCCCACCAGGTTCTTTAGTTAAGGCTATCCACATCGGAATGGCTGCGGGCCCCAGACCTTCTCCTACGTGGAACAGCTCCCTGACGTATTGCGTACTAATTGGTGTTTATAGCGAGAATTTGCCATATCTTTTCGTCCTAAAATAACGAGAATAAAGTATAAGGACTGTCACAATTAATATCTAGAGGATATACCGGTTGAGGTTCTCTAGGGGGTCCCTTAGCAAAAGGCGTAAATTCGACTATTAATATATTATCGAGATTTCTCGTAAATTCCACCTCAGAGAGGCCTCCGAGTCTTCCCTTCTCCCTAGCCTTCTCCTCCTGGTGTAGCTGTTTCTCCGTCTTCAGTTTGACACGTCGCTTCGTCTCCCTAATTAGTTCACCGTCAGGTTTTACCTTAGTGGAGGCCTTAATGGTAGTGGTTACGACCGTAGCTAAAGTAGTATCAAGAACCCCATTAATCGTCTCCCTAGTTACTACAGCGACGTCCTATTCGTCTGAGGGTATAATAGCCGTAACTTGCGACTCTCTCTTAATCCTCCTTCGTTTCCTAGGGCCTTGCTGTGTATTCTGAGAGGTTTGAGAGGGTGGTAGAGGTGGAGAAGTGTTTTTTTCGGTGTAGCAAAGTATAGGTTTTTCGGCTACTGGATCATCTTATATGGTATCACCAAAACTCCTAGATACCTCGCCCTAGGACGCCCCGTTTTGAAATCTAGCAGGTAGAACTCTTCTCCTAGTTAGTCTCGGCGAAGGCATCGGATTTTGGAGCTATACAGACGATTAGGTAGTGATATAAGTGGTGGAGTTAATAAGTTTGAATAGAATCAGGAATAGATCGAGAATTAATGATTTGATGCCAAGACCTACGGGAACGCTAGGGCCTTAGCGCCATCTATCCGTATACAAGGAAAGGGCTATATAGAGCTAGCCCTTCCTTCCTCCTAATAATTAAGCGTAAACTAGATAGTATACCGGGTATATACTGCCGCTATTACTACCGTACGGCGGCGAGGATACTCCAGCCCCCTCCCTAGGTAGTCCTTACGGTACGGCTGCAGGTAGTAGGCACCTAACCCGAAATAGGACGTAGGTATTAGACTCCTTACCTAATAGCCTATAAGTACGATAGGGCCGCCGGTCTCGCTAGCCGGTAGTACCTGTCACCTTCTACACGTATACACCTTAATAGTAGCGGCCGATATAACCGCGGTAAATATACCGGGTATCCGCTACCTTGTTATAGTACGGCGGTGGGGATACTTAGCCGCCGCCTCCTAGGTAGTCCCCACGGTATAATAGCAGGTAGTAGAGGCCTAGCCCGTATAGTACGTAGATATTAGCCTTCCTACCTAATAGTCTATAAGCACGCTAGGGTCGCTGGCCTCCTTACCTAGCGGTGCCTAGCACCGATAGACTAGTAGGTAAGTACTAGTTCTATTACCTCCCTTTACGCATATACCCTTCCTGTCACGGACGTTATAACCGGGACTACATAGAATTATCCGTTATAAGGATGTATCCGTTACGCCGAACGGATTAGATTAAAAAAACGGCTGGAGGAGATAGTAAAGAGAATAGGGCTAGGCCCTAGACAAGGAAAAGGAGTTTCACCTGCAGACGAAACTTTAGTACGATAGGTAGTAAACCCGACCCTTCTACTACCTCCCTAGTGGCAGGCCTACTAGGGGGGGAGGGAAGGAGCTGTAAATAGTTGAGAGAACCGTAACTATTAGGTGGAGTTTTTATCCCTATAGTAGGGTTTCTCCCCGAATAATATATACGCGATATATACCCTTGAATAGTCTACCCTTATTAGCTTTTAGCTAGTATAGGAGTATAATTAATTAATTAATATCCCCTTTTATTTCTTTAAAGTTAGTAATCTAATTTTATATATAGATATTATATTATACGCGCCTTTAATTAGGAATAAAAATTTAATTATATTTTATATTCCCTAGCTCTACTATATTAATAAGCCCTAGGGTATAATAAGCTTAATTCCCTTCTACTTTATTATCTTTAATAACTTATCTATTATTATATAATATATATACCTACCTAGGTTATTTTATTATAAGTAGTATAAGTTAAAATCCCTGATTATTATATATTCCTTATCCTTATTAAGCGCCTTTTTAAGGCTTTTATTTCTTAATAACCTCTCTATATAGAACTTATAAGTTATACTACCTTTCTTTTTAGTATTTTAAAGTATTTAAGCTTTACTCCTAGCTTAGCCTTTATCTTTTCTACCTCCTTCTACCCTAATCAGGTATCTTTTAACTTATATAAGGTGTTTCCCCTTATAAACCGCGTATTACTTATTAGTATCTAAGCTACTTATATAATTATTAATTAAGTAGTTCCTAGTATATTAATTATATTTTATTAAGTACTTATATACTCTTCTAAGATATTTATATTTATAATAGTTAAAGTATTACCTAGGCGCTACGTCTTTTTCCTACTTAATATAGAAGAGGAGTATACTCTTTATTATAATTCTTTTATCTATTAGCTTATTTATTATCTTAGATTTAATAACCTTAATAATTAGTAAGGAGAACTTTTTCTTAATATCTATTATATTTAAGTTATATATAAAAGCTAGCTATTTAATTTTAACTATCTTTAATTAAGGGTATAATTATTTATTAGCTACTTTTAACTCCTTTATTACTACCCCTTAATCTTTATTATTTATTATTACTAGCCTTACTACGTAGATTACTATTTATAGTATTTATACTAGAGTATTTATATTAATAGGTATACTTTTATAAACTATCCCTCTATCTTTTCTAGCTCTTCCTTTATCTCTATTATAACTATCTAGAGTATAATATTACCTATCCCTACTTAATATATTATAATAATAGAGTTTATAATACCCCTAGTATTATAAAACATTTATATTAGGTTTAAGAGTATAATCCCTAATAATAATTATTTCTCTTTTATATTATTAGTCCTTATTATAACCTATTTAACTCTCCTAGTATTCTCTTACATATTAAGCTAAGGGTATTTATAACTTTAATATTATATATTATATAATATCTACTTAGCTATTTAATTTCTTTTATATTATTATTAATATTACTACTTTTTTCCTAGCTTCTACCTTACTAACGCGTCCTTTAATATTATAATTAATATAAGCGTATAACTAGCTTATTATACTCTAATAGAATTTTAATAATACTTTACTTACTTATCCTTATTATATATTTTATATTATTTTAAGGAGCTTATATAACTCGTATTCTTTATTATTTATTAAACCCTCTATCTTATTACTCCCTATTAACTAATATATTATTATACTACCTCCTTTACTTACCCTATTACTCCCTTCCCTATTATAATCCCCCCCGCTAGGTACCTTATCTACCCCCTTCTTTAGTCTACCTCTCTCTTAACTTATACGCCTAGTCGCTAGTACGCCCCGCCCTATTTACTATCTCTATTACTATCCTAAGTTAAAGGCCTATTATAATATCTATCTTATATTAATTAGAATTTAATAATTTTCTAAATTATTAGTAGACTATAAATAATATTATAGTTATATTTTAATAGACTTTTACTATCCTATTAATAAGATATTAATATAGATTATTATTAGTTATAACTATTAGTTAATAGCTTATTAATAAAAATATATCTTCTTAATAATATTTTAGTTATATTACGGCAAATAATCTATTAATAGGTAATTAACTACTTATTAATAAGTTATTTAACCTACTATTATAGATAGTAAGGTACTTATTTATTTTATTTAATACCCTCTTATATAAGTTTTACTAAGTATAACTTACTTAATCCTTTAGATAATAATAGCTAGCCTATTAAAGGTATTAATAATACTTACTACCTATTTAAAGTTTATAAGATTTATATTCTTATAATAATAGATAAAAAGAAAAATAATTTATTTTTTACTAACTACTTTTATATCTTTAAGCTACTTAGTAACTTAATTTTATAAAGATAGCTCTAATCTACTATAATACCTCTTTAAATTATTTAAAATAATCCTAAGACTAATATTATAACCTAGTTATATAATAATAATCTTTATTATTTATATATATAAGAGTCTCTTTATATTATACTATTTATAAAAATAGTATTAAAAATATCTATTCTAATATTAAGAATACTCTTTTCCCCTTTTAAAAGGGTTATTAGAGTCCTTATTAATATTATTCTACTTTATATTATATTAAAGTAGAAGGAGTAGGCTAATTTAATAAATAATATTATTCCTACTTTAAGATATTTAGATTTAAACTTAGATTTAAACTTCTCTAGTTTTAAATTAATAATAAAACCCTTAATTTAAAATATACCTTACTATTTATAGTAGTAGAAAAGAATAACTATTTATTAATATATTATTAATCTTAATAAGACTAAGATATTATTATTAAGATATCTCTTACTTAATAGACTATTAACTAAATATTATTATTATTAATAATTAGTATTAATATTTAGTAAATAGGATAGTAAAAGTCTACTAAAATATTATTATAATACTATTAATAATCTATTAATAATTTAAGAAATAATTAAATTAAGTATTTAATAAGCCTAATTATATAGTTCTAATTATTATTATACTTAATATATTAATTAATTAATTAATTAATTATACTCCTATACTAGCTAAAAGCTAATAAGGGTAGACTATTTAGGGGTACGTATCGCGTATATATTATTCGGGGAGAAACCCTATTATAGGGATAAAAACTCCACCTAATAGTTACGGTTCTCTTAACTATTTACAGCTCCTTCCCTCCTCCCCCTAGTAGGCCTACTACTAGGGAGGTAGTAGAGGGGTCGGGTTTACTACCTATCGCACTAAAGTTTCGTCTGTAGGTGAAACTCCTTTTCCTTATCTAGGGCCTAGCCCTTTTCTCTTTACTATCTCCTCTAGCTGTTTTTTTTAATCTGATCCGTTCGGCGTAACGGATATATCCTTATAGCGGATGATTCTATATAGTCCTAGTTATAGCGTCCGTAATAGGAAGGGTATATACGTAAAGGGAGGTAATAGAACTAGTACTTACCTACTAGTCTATTAGTGCTAGGCACCGCTAGGTAAAGAGGCTAGCGGCCCTAGCGTGCTTATAGACCATTAGGTAGGAAGGCTAATATCCACGTACTATACGGGCTAGGCCTCTACTACCTACTACTATACCGTGGGGACTACCTAGGAGGTGGCGGCTAAGCATCCCTACCGCCGTACTATATATAGTAAGGTAGCGGATACCCGGTATATTTACCGCGGTTATATCGGCCGCTACTATTAAGGTATATACGTGTAGAAGGTAATAGGTACTACCGGCTAGCGAGACCGGCGGCCCTATCGTACTTATAGGCTATTAGGTAAGGAGTCTAATACCTGCGTCCTATTTCAGGTTAGGTGCCTACTACCTACAGCCGTACCGCAAGGACTACCTAGGGAGGGGGCTAGAGTATCCTCGCCGCCGTACGGTAGTAATAGCGGTAGTAGATACCCGGTATACTATCTAGTTTACGCTTAATTATTAAGAGGAAGGAAGGGCTAGCTCTATAGTATTACTATCTTTTTATTATACTATCGTTATCTATATATACTATAGCTACCCTGAGGTAGGTAGACTCAGGCTACCTAGACCGCGCGGCGCGGAATCGGCTGGAGTATAGGGACGTGGCCTCGTAAGAGGCCCTATAGCGGGTATAGGTATAGAAGTACTATATATATCCTGTACTACTATAGAGGTTCTATATCAGTAGTATTCCTATCGTCTTATACTAGTATTACTAGTATTACTAGTATATCGCGTTTATAACACGCGTAGGGAAGCGGAGGCTATATTAAGGAGAGGTAGAAGGGTATTTATATAGCATGTATTTTCCGTCTATATCTATATATTCTGTCGCGTTATATCTTTTACCGTAATCTTCTAAAAGTTCTCCTTCTATCTTCTCTGTTTTTCTGTCGCGTTAGCGTTCCTGTTCCTATTATTACTATACTCTACCTACGTATCGATTCCGTAATAACTAGGTAACCCTAGACGGTACTTCTAAAATACTATAAGATCTCTTAGCTCTCCTAGTACCGAGATACTAGAAGGTTCGTAGCCGGTACTACGTATAAGTAGATCTCGTCGCCGGC
>JAABUN010003198.1_pt1 | contig 26247 bp, 33 predicted proteins | sample 5559311 | NCBI WGS metagenome assembly JAABUN01 (sample SAMN10711877, study PRJNA513370) | rock metagenome | isolation source: Antarctica rocks | place: Antarctica: Victoria Land, Siegfried Peak sud
AGCACCTGGCTGAGCAACAGCGCACCGACACCGGCCGCTGCTGCCTGGCCAAGTCCAGAAACGACCAACAAACTCAGGTGGCGCCGCCGCCTGCCTGCCCACAGCTTGGGCAGATTCGATGCCCTCGACTCGGGACGCGCGTCGCGTGACACCTGTCGTGCGCGGTGTCGCCCGACGGCACCGCGCTCGGCCGCTTCCGCGGGGGGGACGATCCCGTCGGTCGGCGATCCATCGGGGATGCCGCGGGGCAGCATCAAACCGCCTAGCTCAACCCCGGCTCGGCGAGCCTAAACTCGGTGGCCGGGTCAGGGTCCTCAACGCCCACCGTGCCTCGGACCGGGCGACCAGCGAGCAGATCCTCGTAGAGCGCACGCGCTGTCAGTGGCTCGCTCAACCGCTCCAGCCCCCAGACCTCGCGCCCCGTGGCGACCTCGGCCTCTTGGGTCGCCAGTGGCGAAGACGACAGCACGCCGGAGAGCGCGAGCGGTCCCAGCATCCTCGAGTCCATCCACTCGATCCCCGCGGACGCGCCGAGCGCGTCGGACGCGGCGAACACGACGGCATCGACCCGTTCGGCGAACAGGTCGTCCTGCAGCAGCTGAGAGGTTTCCTGCTGGAAGACGCCGTCGGCGACCTCGAGCACGATCGCCTCACAACCATCCGCGGCGAGGCGGTCGGTCAGCTCGGAGAACACCCGGAGCACCTCGGTCAGCCCGATCATGTATGTGCTGGGTACGCCCGCTGTTGTGAAGTCGTACACAGGGGACGCTCCAGCGTCGGTCAAGAGCCATACGTCGCCTCCCGCGCCGGTCCCGGTCACCTTCGCGGCCCCGACGGACAGTCCGGCTGCGGCCAGGCCACGTACCAAGTGTGCCGCAGTGGTGGTCTTTCCCGCGTTCATCGACGCGCCAGCCACAGCGAACGTGACCGGTCGACGACCGGTCGGGTACACCGACGCGCCGTCAAGAGTGCCGTCCTTGAGGTTGAGCCGCGCACCATCGGCATCAATCAACAGACCGAGGGGGACAAGCGTCGTCGCGGGCAACATTTTGCCGTGGGCATTCACAACACGTGAGGCGATGCCACCGGCCGCGGCGAGGTCACATGGGCCTAGATCATCGGGAACCATGGCCTCGAACTGGTCGGGTGCATAACGGTGGCCGTAGGCAACGATCAGTTCGTCGCCCGGGAACATCGTCGCGCGGCGCCCGTCGGTCCGCTCGATCTTGAGGTGCTGGCCGAGCTCCTCGACCCGAGCAAGCACGACGTCACCGATGCACGGAGTTGCATGGCCGAGCAGACCAGTCGCTCGCTCGGTATCGACATAGCGGGTGGTGTAGGCCTGCTTCGCCCGGGCAAGCCGACCTGGACTGAGTTGACCTTCGGTTTCCGCTCCGGCCGGCGCATTCAATGTCGTCTTCAACAGTTTCAGAGGGTTCGGCTGAGTGGACATCAAGGACTCTTCCTGCTCCGGGGGACGTGACGGTGTGTATCGCTGCGTCCACTCTACGACGCGAGGCTGATACGTCTTGTCGTACGGCGGCCTCAAGCCGGGCGTTGACGACGACATCCTCCGCGGGGCGGTGCCCCGTGTGACGTCTCGAAAGCGGGGACTGGAAACGAGCCAGCGCCCCCTGGCGCTCAATCCGTGACGGAGCAGTACCGCTCCAAGCTCATCCGCCCGTGCAGGTGTCGAGCGCAGCGACCTGCGGGGTCAGGTACGTGTACCCGTCCCCGCAGGTCAACCGCATGAGTCTCCGGACATGCCGGGGCGGTCTCACCCGCGCCGGTGATGTCTCAGAAGGTTGGCTGACTACTCCGTACCACCGGCCTCACCACCGTCCTCGCCGCCGTCTCCGCCACCCTCGTCCTCGCCGGAGTCGAGGCGGCAGACGCCGGTCTCGTCGTCGTAGTCGATGTTCGTGGCCGAGGGTGAGATGCCAGCCGCCTTGCACGCCTCGTCCTGCTGGGCCTGATCACCCGGGCTCTCGGGCTCCTCGGCCTCCCTGCCTTCCTCTCCCTCTTTCTCGTCGTCGTCCTGGGTCGAGGTCTGTGAGCTGGACGGCGAGTCGCCTCCTCCGGTGGCCGCGGCGACGCCGGAGAATCCGGCCCCCATGAACGCGAGGGAAACTGCGGTGATGGCGATGTTGCGTCCAAGTTTCAGCATGCTGATCCTCCTGTGTTCGGCGCGGGGTTGATCCGTCGCACTGATCACCTTGCCCTCAGCGACCTTAAGCGGGGCTGAGCGTCGCTGAGAGGGCTCTCAGATGACGCATCCGCGGCCGCCGAAACCTTTACGTTGAGTCGTGGCCCTGGGCTGTTCCAGAGGTCGGAGGTGGTGAGGGTGTCGTGTCGCGGGTGCTGGTGATCGAGGACGAGAGGTCGATCGCTGACGCCCTGGTTCGGGGTCTGGGTGCTGCGGGGTTTGCTGTGGACGTCGCTCCGGATGGCAACGAGGGCTGGTTGAAGGCCAGCAGCCAGTCCTACGACGTGGTGCTGCTGGACGTCATGCTCCCCGCCATGTCCGGCTACGACGTGCTCAAGGCAATGCGCGCAGCTGACAACTGGACCCCGGTGCTCATGCTGACCGCGAAGGACGGCGAGTACGACATCGCCGATGCCCTCGACATCGGCGCCGACGACTACCTGGTCAAACCGTTCAGCTTCGTCGTCCTGCTCGCGCGGGTCAGAGCGCTGCACCGACGTGGAGCGCGGGCGCGTCCGACCCTGCTCGAAGCCGGTGACCTGGTCGTCGACCCCGCCCGACGACGCTGTCAGCGCGACGGCGTGGATGTCCCCCTCACGGCCCGCGAGTTCGAGGTCCTGGAGTATCTGATGCGACATCGCGACCAGGCGGTGAGCAAGGGCGAGATCCTCTCCAGCGTGTGGGATGAGAACTTCGATGGTGACCCGAACATCGTCGAGGTGTACGTCTCCTATCTGCGCCGCAAGATCGATGCGCCGTTTCAGCGGCAGGCGATCACCACCGTCCGTGGTGCTGGCTACCTGCTCCAGGGCGACGGGGGCTGAGGGCCGAGGTGCGTCGTCTGCTGTCCACCTGGTCTCCTCGCGCTCGCCTCACGGCGGCCGCCACGACCGCCCTTGCGATCTGCCTCTGTGCAGCCGCCGTGGTGCTTGTTTGGCGGGTGCACTCCGGCCTGGTGGCAAGTCTGGACAGGACGGCGGAGAGCCAGGCCACCGCACTAGCAGCTGCGGCCGCCAGCTCGGCGAATCCGCGTGTACCGACGATCGCCGGCCTCAACGACGTGTCGCAGATCATCGACTCTTCCGGCCAGGTGGTCGCGGCCTCTGCGAACGTCGAGGGCGAAGGGCTGGTGTTCGACTTCCCGCCGGCGCGGGCCGGGTCAGCACCCTCGGTACGGACGGTGCGCGCCAGGCCGATCGACAACACCGAGTACCGGGTGGCCGCGGTGCTCACCGACGGCTCTCCGCAATACCGGGTGTACGCGGGCGTGCCTCTGGCCGAGGTGACCCGCAGCACCCAAGCCTTGGCCACGGCCCTGGCCGTCGGGGTCCCGGGCCTGCTCACCGCACTGGCGTGGCTGACCTGGTTGTTCGCGGGAGTCGCCTTGCGACCGACGAACGAGCTGCTCGACCGGCTGGACACCTCGTTGCGTCGCCAACGACAGTTCGTCGCCGACGCGGCACACGAACTGCGCAGCCCGGTCGCAGCGATCCGGTCCCAGCTCGAGGTCGCCGACACGATCGATAACGACGGAGCTCCCAGCCCGCTCACTCAGGAGAGTGTCCGGCTCTCCCACCTCATCGACGACCTCCTGGCCCTCGCCAGGATCGACGCAGCCCCTCGACACCGCCGCGAACCCGTCGATCTCGACCACCTTGTCTACGACGAGGCCCAGCTGCTGCGCCAGCGCACCGAGCACATCATCGAGACCCGAGACATCAATCCCTGCCAGGTGATGGGCGACGCCGCCCTCCTCGCTAGAGCTGTCCGCAACCTTCTCGACAACGCGGCCCGCCACGCAGCGACCCAGGTCACGATCACGGTCCGGTCCATGGGCCAGGTCGCGGAGCTCACGGTCGCCGATGACGGACCCGGGATCCCCGCATCCGAGCGAACCCGAGTGCTCGAACGCTTCACCCGACTTGACGATGCCCGCACACGGGACACCGGCGGAGTCGGTCTCGGGCTCGCCATCGTCCACGACGTCGTCAGAATCCACCGAGGGCGGGTCGCCATCACTGACAACGTCCCAGGTGCCCGCGTCACGATGACCCTGCCAACCCTGGACACCCTGCCGATCCTGCCGACCCTGCCGACCCTGCCGACCCTGCCGCCCCTGCCGACACAGGGACCCGAACGGTGTCCGCGGTAAAGCGATCTCGGTCTTCCGCGTTGGGCCGCAGGCCAGCGTCCTTTTCCTCTGGTGGGCGATACTGGGATCGAACCAGTGTCGCGGTGTCGGTGGCGATACTGGCGCTGACCTGGGCCTATACGGCTCTGAGCAGCGAGGATGCTGCACAGTAGCGCCTCTCCCAGTGTGTCGCAAGAGGACACGAACGGACTCGGATATACTCCTGATCTGGCACGTATCTGGCACGCGCCTGCCGTGAAAGGGGTCGCCAATGCCGAACACCAAGGGTCGCAAGGCATCGTTCGGCAGCCTGCGCACCCTGCCGTCCGGTCGCATCCAGGCGCGTTACACCGGCCCGGACGGGCTCACCCACTGCGCGCCGGTCACGTTCACCACCAAGGGCGACGCGGAGACGTACCTAGCCACTGTGCGCGCCGACCTCGCCCGCGGACTGTGGCAGCCCACCGACGCCGCGAAGCCGCTCGCCTTCGAGGACTACGCGGCCGCGTGGCTGGCGGACCGGACCCTCAAGCCACGTACAACTACGCACTATGCGAGCCTGCTCGACCGGCTCATCCTCCCCACGTTCGGCCCGTTCACCTTGGTGGCGATCACCCCGGGCCTCGTACGTCGTTGGCACGCCGAGATGGGCACCACCCGGCCGACCCTGCGTGCCCACGCCTACGGTCTGCTGCGCTCGATCCTCGGCGCTGCCGTGCAGGACCAGCTCATCGCGGTCAACCCTTGCCACATCCGGGGCGCCGGCAACGCCCGCCGGGTGCACAAGATCAAGCCCGCGACGCTCGAGGAGCTGGAGGCGCTCACCGCCGCCATGCCGGCCAAGTACCGTCTGATGGTGCTGCTGGCGTCGTGGTGCGCGCTGCGGTTCGGTGAGCTGGCCGAGCTGCGCCGTGGCGACGTGGACCTACGTAACGGGGTCCTGCGCATCCGCCGGGCCGTCGTACGAGCCGGTGGGCAGACCGTCGTGTCGACGCCCAAGAGTGACGCCGGGACTCGTGACGTGGCGATCCCGCCGCACCTGTTGCCGATGGTCCGCGAGCACCTACGCACGCATATCTCCGGTGGCCGTGACGGGTTGTTGTTCCCCGCGGCCGACGGGGTGTCACACCTGGCGACGAGCACGCTCTACAAGTCGTTCTACAAGGCCAGGAAGACCGCCGGGAGGCCCGACCTGCGGTTCCACGACCTCCGGCACACCGGGGCCGTACTGGCAGCCTCCACGGGCGCCACGCTGGCGGAGCTGATGGGCCGGCTAGGGCACTCCACCCCGAGCGCGGCACTGCGTTATCAGCACGCCGCCGAGGGTCGGGACGCCGCGATCGCCAAGGCGCTGTCGGCGCTGGCCACCGAGGGGCTGAGATGAGCGGGAGACCCGACATCGTCATTCGGTGCCGGGAGGGTCATGTCATGCAGCGGTTCAGATGGATGTCCAGCCAGGGTGTATGGCATCCGTCGCGGTCTCAGGACGAGGTGGTGCCGGTCTACCCGGGCGGCGAAGTCGGGGTCACCCCTGACGGGAATGGCGACTGGCCCGTTCCCGATCACTGGAAGTGGCCGATGACATGCAATGCCTGCATTCCTCGTCAGACCCGCACCTTCCGAGACGATCGAATGTCCGCAGCGCTCACCCTGCTGTGGGCTTACGGGCAGACCGACGTCCCGGTCACGATCGTGGATGAAGTCTTAGCACGCCTGCGTCGGCGGGTCTGAGGGACACCACTGGCGCCACTTGGGTACAGTTGACGCAGCGGGTGTGACCTGGACCGGCGATTGTTCAGGCACGCGAACCCAGCGATTCACCCACTCCGGCCAGCACTGGGGAACGTTCCCATGCTCCCCGGAGGCACACTGTGGGTACCACCAAGCTACTTCCTGCCACGCAGCGCAGGCTCGCATCGATCAACGCCGCGGCCGAGTACGCCGACGTCAGCGCCAAGACGATCCGCCGCCGAATCTCGGACGGCACGATCAAGGGCTACAAACTCGGCAGTCGAACCATTCGCGTGGACCTGAACGAGCTCGACGCCATCATGCGGCCGATCCCCACCGCCGGGGGTGGCTTCGATGCCTGAAAACGACAGGGGGCGCCCCGGCGAAGAAGCGCCCCACAGGTCGAACGGTGACGAGCCCAGGGTATCCGCTGCTTCCGACACCGCGGTGCTGACCACGCCGTCCCCGCCGATGAGCAAGGCCGACCGGGCCAACCTGGAGCGGCTCGCCCGCAAGCGGGCCAAGGTAGCCAAGTCGATGATCGGTGAGCGGGTCAAGGTTCTGCGCGCCGATGTGGAGGACCAGCTTTCGGCCGAGTACGACTACAGCGACGCGGCGTGGATCGAGGTCACGAAACGGGCGCAGCGAGCGGTCGCGGAGGCGGACGCGGAGGTCGCCGCAGTCTGCCGGCGAGTAGGCATCCCGGCGGAGTTTCGGCCCTCGCTCAGTCTCGCCTGGGACAGGCGAGGCGGCAACGCGATCCTGAGCCGCCGGATCGAGCTGCGGCGGCTGGCTCACGCGCGGATCGACGCAGCAGCCGAATCGGCGAAGGTCACCATCGAGTCGAAGCTGCTCGACGTCGAGACCGAGCTGATCCGCGACGGGCTGGACTCCGCGGAGGCGGTCGCCTACGTGGCGTCGATGCCCACGCCGGAGCAGTTGTTGCCGGCGGTCGTCGTCGGCGAGCTGGAGCCTGGATCCAGTGCCGATCAGTTCGAGGAGCTCCGTGGCCGCCGGGGCGGCTGGACGCCACCACAGGAGGCCGCCGGGGCGCTGCTCACGCCGAGCAGCGCCAGCAACCGCGAACAGAAGCGGCAGGCAGTGGCAGCGGCGCTCGCGGCAGACCCGGACGGGTCCGACCGTGCGATCGGCCGGCTGGCCGGAGTCGATCACAAGACGGTGGCGAAGCTGCGTGGCGAGGGTGGGGAAGTTCCCGCCGAGAGTGGGGAAGTCCCCAGCGACGTCGACACTGAGCGCGGGGGTGCCCGGTGAGCGCCGCCCCCCGGCCTCGTGCGGTCGATTCTGAGCACGACGCCGCCGACCGGCAGGGGTTGCGCCGGGTCACCCTGTCTCGGTCCAGTACGGGCCGGTGCCACAACTGCGGCCGCACGTTCGAGACGCTGGCCGGGGCCGTGTCGCACGGCCGTGCGGTCGGGCATCTCGTCGAGGGACGCTACGCCGCCTCATACCTGTACCTGCCCACGGCCGACGACGGTGCGGCATGAGCGTCGCGACAGGTCACCGCTTGGCGGCTCCGTCGGTGCCGGACATCGCACCGGACATCGACGTGCTCAGCGCCGCCTTGGCCTATGCCAGTGGAGGCCTGTATGTCGGACCCGTCCGGGCCGGCACGAAGCATCCCGGGTCCGTGCTCGGCGCTGGCTGGCAGCGGCTCACCAGCCGCTCGCCGGATGTGATAGCCGCATGGTTCGCAGGCACCGATCACGGCGTGTTCGTCCACGCCGGCCGGTCCGGTCTGCTGGTGTTCGACGTCGACCGGCCCGAGCTTGTGCCCGACGACCTCCGTCGAGCACTGGCCGAGACGCGGCCGCCGTATCAGACGACCCGGCGCGGTGACACACGCCGCGGTCACTACCTGTTCGCGCAACCGCCCGGACGCGACCTCGGCAACAGTGTGGGGGCACTCGGAGGGGCCTGGGGTGAAGTCCGCGGCCGGAACGGCGTCATCGTGGTCGCGCCCAGCGTGCACAAGGACGCCGACGCCGGTGGGGAGTACGCGTGGCAGCGGACCGGGCCGTGGCCGGTGCTGCCGTCGTACCTGGCGAGCACAATGCCTGACGCGCTGGACGCGGCCGAGGCGGCCACCGACGAGCAGGTCGCCGGCTTCCTGGCCGAGCATGCGCCGACGTCACCGCCGCGCCCCGAGCTGGTGGGCGTGCACGTCACTGCGTTCACGCGCAAGGTCGACGCCGGTGCGAGCCGGCACGACTCGATGACGGGCCACCTGGCCGGTGCGATGAAAGAGGCTCGAGCCGGGCTCGTCGACGCGGCCACAGCCGCCGACACCCTGCAATCAGCCTTCCTAGCCGCGGTGGCCCGCCCCCCGACCGGCCAAGGTCAAGGCCAACCCCGTACCGGCGCCGCGGCTCGCAGCGAGTGGGCCGGGCTGCTCGCCTGGGCCGTCGCCCAAGCCCGTGCCACCGACCCGGAGACGGTGCACGCCCGGCTCGAGCGGGAGATGCCCGAACGGGCACCCGCCGACATGGCTCCCGGGGCGGAGGACTCCCCCAGCGGGGAGACGTCGAGCGCCAAGAAGTCCGTGGCGACCCAGCTGGTCGACCTCGCAGTCGACCGGTGGCGGTTCGGCGTGTCCAGTGAGGGCGAGCCGTTCGCGTTGCCGCTGCACGGCGCCCAGGTTGTGCGGATGCTCACCGGGTCACGGTCGATCCGTGCCGAGCTGGGCGACCTGTTCCAAGCCCGCACCGGCAAGGTCGCCGGCCAGCAGGCGCTCGCCGACGCGGTGCTGACGCTGGAGGGCCGTGCCCGGCGGGTGGAGCCGGTGCCGCTGGCGCTGCGGGTCGCCGAGGTCGACGGCACGGCGGTGTGGCTGGACCTCGGCACCCTGACCGGGGAAGCCGTCCAGGTCACCGCCGCCGGCTGGCATGTCGTCCCCGAGCCGCCGGTGCTGTTCCGGCGCACCGCACTGAGCGGGGTGCTGCCCCAACCGGTCGCCGGTGGCGACCTGGCCGAGCTGTGGACGCTGCTGAACGTCGCCCCCGAGTCGCGGCCGGTGCTGCTGGCGTGGCTGGTCGCGGCGCTGCTGCCCGACATTCCGCACCCCGTCGCCGCGCTGACAGGCGAGCAGGGTACGGGCAAGAGCAGCGCGAGCCGGATGCTGACCGGGCTGCTCGACCCGTCACCAGCGCAGCTACGCAAACCGCCGCGTGACGTGGACGGGTGGACCACCGCCGCCGCCGGGTCATGGGTCGTCGGCGTCGACAACGTGTCTGCGGTCTCCGACTGGTGGAGCGATTCGCTGTGCCGAGCCGTCACTGGCGACGGAGACGTGCGCCGCCGGCTCTACTCCGACTCCGATTTGACCGTGTTCGCGTTCCGGCGCGTGGTGCTGCTCAACGGGGTCGACCTCGGCACCGTCCGCGACGACCTCGCCGACCGGCTGCTCACCATCGAGCTGCACCGCATCGTCGACCGGCGCTACGACGCCGACCTGAGCACCGCATGGGAGCAGGCGCACCCGCGCATCGTCGGCGCGGTGCTCGACCTCGCCGCCCAGGTGCTCGCCGTGCTGCCCACCATCCACGTCGCGGACCTGCCTCGGATGGCCGACTACGCCCGCGTCCTGGCCGCCGTCGACCAGGTACTCGGCACGTCCGGGCTCGCCACCTACACCCGCCAGGCCGCCGACCTCGCCGCCGACGCGGTGACCGGCGACCCGGTGCTGGCCGCCATCACCGCGACCATGCACGGACCGTGGCAGGGCACCGCCGCCGAGCTGCTCGACCTCCTCGGGGACCGGCCCGAGCACGGCAAGGCGTGGCCGCGGTCCGCACGGGCCTTGACCACCATCCTGCGCCGCCGAGCACCGTCGCTGCGACGGCTCGGCTGGGCCGTCGACGACCTCGGCCGGGGTGGACACGACAAGGCGCTGCGGTTCCTGCTCTGCCCGCCGAACGGCCCCGAGGCTGCGGGCAAGAGTGCGGGCAACGTGCGGGCAACGCGGGCAACGTGCGGGCAAGTTGCGGGCAACGAGAACGCGGTTGCCCGCGCCCCCTCACCCCCTGTCACCTGCACAGATACCGAACGTGCGGGCGTTGCGGGCAAAGCGGGCAAGAAAACGCGGGCACTCCTACTTGACCAAACCGAGAAGAGAGAAGAGAGCGCGCGGGATGAGATAGGTCGGGATTCGTTGCCCGCTTTGCCCGCAACGCCAGCCACGCTCGCGGACGACGAATGCCCTGACTGCGGCCGAGACCTCGACGCCGACCCCGCACCGGCCTGCGCGTACCGGCTCCACACGCAAGGGGTGCTCCCGTGAGAACTGTCCTCGACTGGTCCGACCCGCTGCACTGGCGAGCCGGCGTCGCGCACCCGTGCCGCTGGTGCGGGCTGTGGACCCCGCTCGTCGACACCGCCGGACGGCCAGCACACAAAGCGTGTGTCGAAGCCGCCATCGACGCACGGCTCCGCGCGGGAGGGGAGCACGGCTCGTGAACACCGACGCCGACTGCCGCAGCACCTGCCGCCACTGCCCCGCCAGCGTCGAAGGCTGCGACGCGCGTCGGGCCGCTACCCGCCAGCGGTGCTGCCGCCGCTGCGACCACCCCGCCGGTGAGGCAGCTGCACCGTGAGGCCGCCGACCTACCGCCCACCCGAGTGTCGCTGCGAGTCGGGGGACCACCGGTGACCCCGGCGCCTGCGCCCCCGTTGCAGCTTCTCGGTGGTGCGGTGCTCATCCAAGGCGCACCAGCCTTGCTAGAGGTGCAGCACCTGCTCGCCCTCGGTGCCCGTGAACGGCAACGCCGCGACGCGCTGCCACCGTCGCCGCGGGTCCGGCTCCTGCTGGCGCTGCTTGCCGAGGCCGCCGCCGCTGACGAGGCCGCGTCGCCAGCGCGTCACCGCGACGTCGCCGGCAGTGCCGTGTCGACAGACTCGGTGGCGGAGAAGGTAGAGGGAATCTCGACCGGCGAGGCAGCCGAGCTTCTGTCGCTAGGGAGGCGCCAGGTGCAGCGGCTGGCTCCGTCGATCGGGGCGCGCAAAGTGCCAGGCGGCGCCCTCGTCTATGACCGGGGCGCCGTCTCGGCCTACGCCGCGGCACGACGACAGGAGACCACATGACCACCGAGGACGACCCCGACGACCTGGCCACCCAACTCTCCCAGCTCGACGACGCCGCCCTGCTCGGCACCGTCAACGCGGCGCTCGCCGCCCGCAACGCTGTCAGCCCCGAGCAGCGTGCCGCCGACCAGGAAGCCGCCGAGCAGGCCGCGCTCTATTCCCGTTACTACCCCGGGAGCAAGCGATGACCACCCTCGATCACGCGCGTGAACTTGCCCGTGTCGTCTACGGCGACCCCGTCGACCGGGTCGTCGACCCGCCGGTCAACCGGGCGCGGTGGCGCGTCGAGCTGCCCGAGCTGCTGGCACTGGCCGCCAACCTCGACGCCGCCGGCTACCCGGTCGGCGACGTCATCACCAAGGTGGAGGCGATCTCGACCGCCGTCACCGTGGCGGTCACCCCGGACGCCGGCCGTTGGTTAACCGGTGACCTGCTCGCGCTCGGCCCGGACGTCGTCGCCGACCGGGTCCGCCAGGCCGGGCTCGACCAGGCGGCCTACATCGAGATGGCCCGCGTTGGTACCGACGTCGAGCACCGTCTGGCCGCCGACGCCGCTGCGTCGTTGCGTGAGAACAGCGACAAGATCATCATCGCCATGCGCAAGAAGTTCGACCCCGCCGTCACGGTCGTACAGGCCGCCGCCGACGCTGGGTTGACACCACACACCGACACCGCGGCGCTTCTCGACACTGCGGAGCCCGCCGTCATCGAGGCGTACCGCGCACTCGGCCCGGCGACCGCCGAGCTGGACCGCATCGCGGCGCTGCGTAACAGCATGATCACCGTCGCGGGGATCGGGCCGGTCGAGTATCCGTTGGCGGCGCTGGTGACCGACGTGCCCGACCTGCCAACGCTCGACGGTGCGGGGTCCACCTGGAAGGGCGAAACGGAAACCGTGCAGGTTGACCTGCCGTTCGGGTCGTCACTGGCCAGGGTGCGCCGGCCGCGGCTCGGTGGCCCCTGGTTGGCGCTGCTCACCGGCGGCTACACGCTACGGCTCAACACCGCGACCGAAGCCGAAGCGGTCGTCGCGGCAGCGAGCGCCGGATGACTCCCGCCGCTGCACACGGGCGTGGTCGTGCGGTCGCAAGGGGTGGGGGGAGACCCCTCAACGCTGCGAACGGAAAATGACCGCCGTAGGTGGCTCGCAGTTCGCGCAGTGCCCCGCATCCGTTTTCCAGCGCCGTGAGAAAGGTACCCAAATGACCGCTAGACGACCCCCGAAAGGTCTCGACGCGGCTGGGCGCGACCTGTGGCGCAAGGTTCAGACCGCCTTCGAGCTGGACCCGCATGAGGTGCCCGGTCTGCTGCTGGCGTGCCGTCAGCTCGACGACGTGGCGAGGCTCGAGGCGCTGCTGGACCAGGACGGGCTGGTCACCGTCGGGTCGACCGGCCAACCCCGGCTGAGTCAGATCGTGGCGGAACTACGTCAGTCCCGGCTGGCCGCCAGTCGACTGTTGGAGGCTGTCGCGTTGCCCGTCGAGGACGCCGGCACGGTGGCGACTCCGGCGGCGAAGCGTGCACAGCGGGCTGCGCAGTCGCGGTGGGCCGGCCACGTCCCGATGCGCGACCGGGCGGGGGTACATCGTGCCGCGCAGGCGTGAGGCGACGTCCCCAGATCCTGCGCCGAACGGCAGCCCGATCCCCGACTGGCTCCCGCGGTTCCGTTACGCCGACTGGGCCGACGAGTCCGAGCAGCCGCCCGCCTATTGGCAGCCCGAGCGTTCGGCCCAGTGGCGCGGCCACAGAGCCCGGAGGCGCTGGAAGGACGCGAGTATGGAGTGGGCCGACCGTCACGGCTGGACAGCGCGTCAACTGAGCGGCCTGCAGCATCCCTCGTGGATCGCTCACGGCTGGGCCGACGAGCCACCGACTCGGGCATCGTCTCGCGGGAGCGCCCGTGGCACGGCGTAGACCAACGACCCCGCCGGCCGGAGACGGTGCCGGTCGATAGCTCTGGGACCTCGGACCCAGGGCTATCGGACAGGCGGGTGGCGAGGCCGTCGACCAGCGTCAACCACTCTTGATTCCGACGCCGGCTACAGCTGCGAGCAACGCGCCGTTGGGGATGGCCGCGTATCGGGCTGTCGTCTCCGGCTTGGAGTGTCCCAGCAACTCCTGCACGGCGCGCAGGTCTCGGCCGGAGCGGTACGCGTGTGTGGCGAAGCGATGCCTCAGTGTGTGACAGGTCCAGCCGCCTGGCATCGCTCGGGCGATCAGGACCCCCATGTGATGCGGCGTCAAGGGCCTTCCGGGTCGATCGGAGGGGAACAGCCACCCGTCCGCGACGGCGACCGCGCCACCGCCCCATGACTCGCTGGTGTCGCGACGCCTGCGCAGCTCCGCGCGCAGCGCGACGCGCAGATCGGGATGAAGGGGCACCAGCCGCTCGTGGCCGCCCTTGCCTCGTACGTGCAGGCAGTCGTCGTCGATGTCGCGGGTGTGCAGCCCGACGATCTCCGCTCGACGCAGCCCGGCGTACATAGCCAGCTGCATCGCCAGCCTCACCCTCGGGTCGGCCCGATGCATGGCCTCGAGGACGACGTCGTCGGGGGTGGGGCGAGGCAGGGTCCGCGGGATGGTGACGGCGTGCAGGTGTCGTGCTGGTGACACCGAGACGTGTCCGACGATCTCGGCCCAGCGGTAGAAGCTCTGCACCGAGGATCGGCCCTGCCTCTTCGTCTCCGGCGCCCAGTCACCACGTGACAGCCACAGCATCAGGTCCTCCGGCGTGACTGCCCACGGGTCCGCGAACGTCTCGCCCAAACGGGTCAGCCACCATCGGCGGACCGTGATCGTGGACGACATCCGCGCGCCCGCGTCGAGCCAGTTCAGCCAGCCTTCGATCGGCTGGCGCCACAAAGGTGCCGGGGCGATGCGCTGCGGTCCACGCGGCCTCGCTGGGACAGCTGCGATGCCGGCGAGCGGGGACCGTTGGCACAGTCCCTCATGGATGCCGTGTCCGTAGAACGCTCGCAGCGACACCAGCACCTTGCGGCGCGTCGACGTCGACCACAGCTGATCGTCCAGCCATGCGGTCAGCTGCCGGCCGGTCACCTCCCACGGGTCGTCCCCACCGACGTCACACGCGAGCCACTCCACGTGCTTGCAGTAGGTGTCCACCGTCGCCTCGGCTCGCCCCTTCGCCTCCAGTTCAGCCGCGAAGCCATCCACCGATGGTCTCCACCCGTGCTGTGCGCTGGCGTCGGTCACAGCCGCTCCAGCGCATCCGCTGCGAGCAACAGTGCCGCCGCGAGCTGACGGGCCTCCCCGCTTGAGAGGTGTGTCGACTCACCGTCGACCACGATGTGCGGTGCGATGCCCGGAGGAAGGATCGGACCGGCGTTGCTGGCTGCAAGCTCCTCACTGCACAGATCGACGTACACCTTGCCCGACTCGCCCTCACTGCCAGGGCGGCGCGTGGCAATGGTGCCGACACTGACCTCATGCCAGCGGGCAAGGACGCCGCTGCCGCCGCTCACTTCGCTATCGAAGCCGTGGCCGCTCGGCTGGCCGCACCAGTCCGGACAGGGCAGATCAGTCGGTTCGAGCACGGCGGCGTAGTCGCTGCTGGTCATGCCGGCACCGTCTCGATGTGCATGATGCGGGTGACGGCCACCGCGACGGGGTGTCGACTGTGCGCGTCGCTGATGAGCGTGTCGACGGCCGTCTGGGACAGGTGCGCGGCGAACCTGGCGGGCAGGGTGACCGACCGTCCGTCAGTGCTGGTGATCGTGGTGCGGTTCTCGGGCATGGTGCGCCTCTCGGGAGGGGCCACCGAACCGCGCATCATCTGGCACGTACCTGGCACGGAGCCGGTCAGAATCCGCGAAACTAGCCTCTGACCTGCGCCGATGCCGGTGGGCGATACTGGGATCGAACCAGTGACCTCTTCCGTGTCAGGGAAGCGCGCTACCGCTGCGCCAATCGCCCGCACCGGCGCGGGCAGCGCCGGCGTGGAGGTGGAGACGGGATTCGAACCCGTGTAGACGGCTTTGCAGGCCGTTGCCTCGCCTCTCGGCCACTCCACCCGGCAGGACCTGCGAGACCCGCTCCGAGCGGACGACGGGATTCGAACCCGCGACCCTCACCTTGGCAAGGTGATGCTCTACCAACTGAGCCACGTCCGCATGCTGCGGTCACCCGCAGCGCCTGCCGAACCCTAGCCGATGCCGAACGACCCGACCAACTTCACGACAGGGGTGCCGCGGCGCCCGAACGATAGCGTGCGGCGCGATCAGGTGACCCGGGGACGACAGGAGGTCCGCGATGCGTGCATGGGTCGGCGGCAGGCTGCTCGAGGACATCGACGCCCCCGCGATCAGCGTCCTCGACCACGGGCTGACCGTCGGTGACGGTGTCTTCGAGACGGTCAAGGCCGTACGCGGGGAGCCCTTCGCCCTGACCCGCCACCTCCAGCGGCTGTCGGTCTCCGCCGCCGGCCTGGGCCTTCCCGAGCCGGACCACGACGACGTCCGCGCGGCGGTCCGCGCGGTCCTCGACGGTCAGACCGACGCGCTCACCCGGGTGCGCATCACCTGGACTGCCGGTCCGGGACCGTTGGGCTCCGCGCGCGGCGAGGGCCCGGCGACGCTCGCCGTGGTCGTGAGCGACGCCGTGGAGCGGGCGGAGCGCGTCGCCGTGGCCACGGTGCCGTGGCCACGCAACGAACGCAGCGCCGTGGCCGGGCTCAAGACCACCTCGTACGCGGAGAACGTCGTCGCTCTGGACGCGGCGAAGGGTGCTGGGGCCAGCGAGGCGGTGCTCGCCAACACGCGCGGCGAGCTGTGCGAGGGGACGGGTTCGAACGTCTTCTACGTGCTGGACGCGGAGCTGGTCACTCCGACCTTGGCATCGGGTTGCTTGGCCGGGGTCACCCGGGCGCTAGTGCTGCAGTGGTGCGACGTGGCGGAACGAGATGCGCCAGTCAGCGTGCTGCTCGAGGCCGACGAGGTGTTCTTGGCGGGCACCACGCGCGACGTCCAGCCGGTGCACCGGGTGGATGGGCGCGAGCTGCCAGCACCCGGCCCGGTCACGGGCGAGGTGCTGACCACGTGGGCGCGTCGCGCCGCCGAGGACCCCGATCCCTGAGCCGCTCGCCGCCGGTCGTGGCTCAGGCGACGCCGCGCAGCAGGTCCCGCAGCAGCTGGTCGACGTCGAACTGCTCGCTCTCTGCGCCGATGGGCACGACGTGCTCGGTGGCCCGCAGGAACGTGGTGATGCGTGCGGCGGAGATGCGCAGCACCGCTCGGCCGTCGGGCGAGCGCAGCTCGAGGTACACCGCGGTGCGGCCGCTGTCGTCGAGACCGGGACGGACGAGCACGTCACCGTCGCCGCAGGCTGCCTGCAGACCGGCGCGCAGCAGGTCGCGGCCGAGTACCCACATGGTCTGCTGCTCGCCCAGGGTGAATCGCGCCGTCACCGCGTATGCGTCGGACGCGTCATAGGACAGCCGGCACGCGACCGCGAGGGTCGAGCCGTCGGCAGCGCACAACTCGAAGGATGCGGGCAGGACGACGGACTGCGGGAGGAGAGTCATGGGCGGTCCTTCGAGCGGTCGGTGGGGCACGCACTGGGTGCAACGCGGCGGGTACGGCGGGGTTATGGCCGCAGCGCATCGAGGTGCGAGCCGGCCGAGGCCGTGCGCTAACATCCGCGTGGTGGCCGCGGCCGCACCCGGGGCGATTGGCGCAGTGGTAGCGCGCTTCGTTCACACCGAAGAGGTCACTGGTTCGAACCCAGTATCGCCCACTAGATAACCGCAGGTCAGAGGCTTTTCGGGCCCCTTCTCATTCCTCCGTGCTATCCCCGTGCTATTCAGTTCGAGCAGGGGTGTGACCCGGCGCGGGTGGCGGCAAGCTCCCGTCAACGACCGCGCCCCCATCTACGTAGGGCGGGCCGGCTAGCGCCGGGTCACACGTCTTGGGTAGGTCAGGTCAAGGTGATCTTGGAGACCAGCTCACCGCGGACCACGACCGGCAGAACCCGTTCCTCGACTCTCACCGAGACCAGATTTTGCGCAAAGTCGGTGCCGGAGAATCCCGACTCGACCCGTAGGGCGCCGCGCCGGTAGAACAGGCCCGCCCCGTTGGTGACCAGGTAGGCGGTGCCGGACGGCACAGCCGGGGTCGAGATGAGCGGGACACCGTGCAGGGTCGTCGGGCCACCGAGGAGCGGGTCGACGTAGTAGCTGCCGCCGGTGCTCGCCTTCGTCTGCCGGACGACCGTGACGTCGGCGGGTGCCATCAGAATGGCGCTCGGCGTGAGCCCATTGACCCCCTCGGCTGCCCCGATGGCGGCAGCGAGGACGTCGATGGCTGCCGCCTTCGTCCCGGTGCTGGTGATAGCACCGAGGGCACCGGACAGGGCGGCGACAAGCTCGATGTTCTCCCGCACCAGGACCGCGAGGGTGACCTGGCGCTGGATGCTGGCGATCAGGAACGGCGCGTCCTCCACCAGCTCGTCACTGATCGAGAACGTCGCCGCGATCTTCTTCAGAGCCGTGTCCACAGCGGTCGTCACGACGCCGGCATCGGGCTTCAGTGTGCCCTCAGCGACAACGGTGGCCGACCCGGTGGACATCCTGTAGACGCGCACAGTGGGACCCGTGGCGACGGCCTGCTCGAACAGCTCGGACAGCGCTTGGCCGCCGAGGGCGTTCGGCGCCAGGGACACGTTCGAGCCGACGGTCGGGAGCAGTGACCCGCCCAGTGTCGGAGCCTTGACCAGGGTCGAGAAGCTGCCCTTGGACCGGATACGGGACACCAGCTGCGACTTCTGGGTATCGGAGAAGAGCTGCCCGTTTGGTGGCAGCTCGTCGGGGTCGAGGCCCTCCAGGCCCGCGGCGCTCCCCGGTCCTGTGGTGCCGTTCCCGCCGAGGCCGGCGAGCTGGCCCATCAAAATCTGAGACTCGTTGACCTTGGCGATCTTCACGTCGAGCACGGCGATCTCGGCGAACTTCGCCTCGATCGCAGTCTGCTCGCTGCTGGTGAGGTCGCGACTGGACGCCTTGGCGCCCGCGATGATGTCAGTCGCCGCCTTGAGCGCGGCGACGCGCTTCTCCTTGAGAGTGGTCATTGCAGTGCTTCCTTCGTTTTGAGTGGGGGTGCAGCCCGCCCCGAGTGCTTCGCCAAGACCGCGTCCTCGTGCGCCCTACGTGTCGCCGCGTACCTGGACGCAAGGCGACGCTCGTCGCGGGTCATCGCCCGGTCCCCGATGCGCGCCACCAGGTCCTTCAGCGCCTGGTTAGCGGCCTGCACGTCCCCCGGTGGCCGGTAGCCGCCCGGGGTGGCGCAGTGCTCGGCGTACAACGCCTGGACAAAGGAGAGAGGGAACACGTCGGTCATGGGTCTGTCCTCGTGGTGTGACTGCGTGGAGTCGCCGCGCGGGCCCGGAGATGACTCGACGGACACAGCGCCAGCAGGTTGGGCGGATGACCGGCCCAGGTGTGCGAGGGAGTGGATGACCGACTCCCGTTGGAACGCCGAGTGGATGACCGACCCGACACCCTCATTATGCCACGGCAAAGGCGGTGGATGGGCACGTCAGTTGTCCAGTAGTGCGATGAGTCCGACGAGGGTGTTCAGGAGCTCGATGATGTGCTCGAGGTCGCCGTGGATCTGCTCGAGGTCGCCATGGATCTGCTCGGGCGTGCTCATGCCATCCCTCCGGTCCGCTTCGTCGGGTGGTTCCGCTCACGGGCGGCGCGAAGGTCGGCCAGCTTCCCCACCTGTCGCGGGTTCGCCAGGGCACCAACGCGAGCCTGCAGGGTGCGCAGGGTCGTGAGGTAGGTGCCAGCCAAGCGGGTGCCGGGGCCAGCCCCTCCGGTGGCGTCGACCTGGTCGGCCAGAGCTCGGGCGAGCTCGAGCAGGGGCGCGTCGACCTCCCCCAGACGGGGGCCGGCGGCCGCGATGGCGGCTTCGACTGCTCTGCGATGGGGCTTCATTTCGTCCACTCCTCACTGGTGGTTTCGAGCAATGCATGTATGGATCACTACCCGGAGAGTGGTCCGCGCGTGGAGGCTCTGGAGGCTCAGACCCCCCCTTCCCCTCGTTCGCCGTCACTGCTCCTCCTCGTCGGCGGCGGCGAGCAGCGCGGCACGCAGTTGGTCACGAACATCCGGCACGCAACGCTCGGCCAGCTCGGCTGTGAAGCCGGTCAGAGCGAACAGCAGGCCGGGCACACCGACCGGATCGGCCATCGCCTCCTCGACCACGACGTCGAGGGCGAGCTTGTCGCCGTCGAGCCAGGCGATGAGCAGCCTGTGGACGCGGGCCTCGTCGACGGGTCGGGTGGTCGCGCTCAGCCTGGTCATCGGGTCTCCTGCATGCACTCGACGAACAGCCGGGCCGCCTCGGCCTCGGGGATCACTCCACGCGTGAGCCCGTCTGCGATCAGCGCCAGCGCGGCGTCGTGGTCGGCGAGGGATTCTCGGGCAGCGGCGATGCCGTCGAGCACGGCAGCGCGGGTCGGGTATGCCGGGTGAATGACTAGGTTCGTGCTCATCATGCGGAGTCCTCTCTGCGGCTGGGTCGTCGTCGGTTGCTCACGAGGCTTCCCCGCGCGAGCAGTCGGTTCGGTGGCCTTGGGTCTGGATGTGGCACTCGCACTCGGGGCACCGACCGGGAAGGCCGCCGAGGCCGAGCAAGGGTGCGCCAGGTGGCGCACTGGTCTCTCTTTCTTGGGGGCGTGTGTGCGCCGTGCGCCCTATAGGCGCACTGGCGCACTCACTCAGGGGCGCGCCGGTATCGAGCGGCGCACTGTGGCGCACTGGCGCACTGACGGTGTGAAGGACGGAGTTTGACGGACCCGGACGGGCCTGCACGGCACCGCTCGCCACGGCTCTGCGGAGGGCCTGGCGGACCTCGTTGCGTCCGTGCCCAGCGTCGGTCAGCAGCGATTCGACCTTGCGGCCGGACAGCCCATCCGGTGCCGTGACGGTGGCTGCGCGAAGCGTGTCGATCACCTCAGGCACCAGTGCGTCGGCGGCGCTTTCGCGGCGGTTACCGCCGGCGAAGCTCAGCCGCCGGGTCGACTCCTCGTAGGTGAGGCGGCCTTCGGGCACGTCGACATCGCGGCCGTAGGCGTTGAGGTAGCGCGGCGAGGCGGGGTCGTCGGGGTTCTCGCGGACGAGGTTCCAGGTGGCGTCGGGCCAGTCGAGGATGCGGGAGTCGCCGCGGCTCCGTTCGCCGTGGTGGCCCATGTGGTGTACGACCACACCTTCCGCGGATGCAGCTCCGCCGATGCCGGTGCGGACGTCTCGCAGCAGTGCGTCGAACGGCACCAGGAAGCGGCCGGCGTCGCGGGATTCGTCGAGCCCGAGGGCGTCGAGGACGGGGCGTAGGCAGTCCAAGATCACCACGTCCGCGCCGGACAGCTCCGCGGCCCACTCCTGCCGGGTGTGCGGGTCGAGCAGGTCCATGGTGGCGACGCGGCCACGCAGCGGCACCAGGCGCACCGCGTCAACGTTGACTACCTTGTGTGCGCGCAGCCACCGGCGCAGCGTGCGCTCGTCGAGCTCGTTGTCGAGCAGCGCGACACTGCCGGCGGGTGCAGTGGCGAATGCGTCGAGGAACGGGTCTCCGTCGGCGAGGGCGCGCAGCAGGTTGCCGACCGTCGTCGACTTCCCGGCCTTCCACTGTGCGGCCAGTACGACGCGGCCACCGGCCGGCAGCAGCCGGTCGACCCGGTAAGTGACCTCGGGGTCCGGCTCGGCTAGGAAGGCGCGCAGGGAGACCGCACGCGGCCGCTCGGTGTGTCCCTCGCGTTCAGTCGCCACCTTGCGCCGTGCCGCGTCGCGTACCCGCAGGTCGTACGCGTTGCGGTCGACCGCGCGGGCGAACTCCGCGGCGGCGTCGAGCGAGTCGACGTAGGCGTCCTCATCCTCGGTGATGGCCGGCTCGTCGAGGTTGCGCGGCCAGTCGGCCGCGATCTCGATGCCCATCACGCCACCCCCGCGAGCACGTCGTCGAGCAGCTCCACGTCGTCGGCGCCGAGGCCGAGGGTGGCCCGGTGCCTGCACGCCTTGGCGACGGCGGAGACCCGCATCGCGCGGGCGTACACCTCATCCGGTGTGGCGCGGCCGGTGAAGTCACCCTGGCGCGGCAAGGCCGCCTCGAACGCACACGCGCGCCGCTCCCAGTTCATCGCGGTCGCCTCGGCCAGTGCGTCCTGCAGGACGCGGCGACGGAAGTGCTCGACGTCGGCGACGATGCGCCGGACGGACGCGGCAGTCACTCGGCACCGTCCGCGGCGAGCTGGTATTCGTCGTGGAGGTTGCCGCCCCGCTGACAGTTGGACGGGGCAACCACCGCGCCGATGGTGTAGAGGCTGCGCAAGGCGTCGTCCACCAGATGCTTGTGGTCGTTCAAAAGCCTCGCGTGGCGGAGGTCGGATCGGTGTCCCCACCAGTGCAGCCAGGCGATCCGATCGGAGTGCTCTGGAGGTCCGGGATCGGCGTAGGCGGCGCACACTGCGATCACCGCGGCGTGCAGCCGCTCCATCCACACGTTGAGCACGTTGTGCAGATCCGCGACCGACAGGCCACGCCAGACCGCCAGCGCGGCGAAGTAGGTGGCGACCACCGACCACGCCGGGTACTTCTCGCCCACCGTGGCGGTCTCCACGTGTAGCGCGATCGCAGCGTCCGCGGCGAGGACGTGCTGCTCGTCGCCGGGGTCGAGCCCGAACGGGAAGTGCGGGTACATGGTCGGCCAGTCCTCGGGTCGACCCGCCTGCAGCAGCACCCGCGCTGCTGCGACCCGATCTGCGACGGGCCAGTCCGGCATCCGACTGCAGCCGTCGTCATCGTCGCGGCTTTCGGTGCCGTCACCTCCGACGGTGTGCGCCTCGGTGTAGAGCGAACGGACCCGGAGCAGCTGTCGGACGTGACCCTCGCTCAGAGCGCCCCGGTCCAGCAGCAGCGTCAGCGGTGCGGGCAGGTCGAGCAGTCGGAGCTTCTGCGCGACGTACGACCGCGACTTGCCGAGCCGGGCCGCGAGAGTGTCACGTGACACCGATCCGTCGGCCAACAGCCGGCGGAACGCGGCCGCCTCCTCGATCGGTGACAGGTCGGAACGGCCGATGTTCTCCGCGAGCTGCAGCCACCGGGCGGCGTCGTCGCCGAGGTCTCGGACCTCGGCGGGCACCGATTCCCAGCCCAGCGACCTCACAGCCCGCCAGCGGCGCTCGCCGTGCACAAGCAGGAACCGCTCGCCCGCCGGTCGGACCAGGATCGGCACCGCGAGCCCGTTTGCCGCGATCGACTCCGCGAGCTCGGTCAGCGCGGCCGGGTCGATGTGTCGCCGCGGCTGGTCCGGGTCCGGGTCGACCAGGGCAACAGACACGGTGTCACGTGACACAGCAGAGCCGGGGTCCGCGCCGTCGTCGGTGGTCTCGGGTAGGATCTGCCCTGTCGCGATCCCCGTCGAGACACCTGAGGCCGCCTTCGCCGGGCGGCCTCTCTCGTTAGGCGACACGGTCGCCACCCCCGGCGGGGATCGGCTCGGCGAGGGCTTCCACGTCCACGGCCTTGACGCGGATGGCGCGGGGTCCGATGCGGTACGCCGGCAAGGTGCCGTCGGCGATGCGGCGGCGGAGTGTGCGCTCAGAGACGCCGTACCATTCGCCGGCGTCCTTCAGGGTGAAATAGCGGGTTGCCTTGGTGGGCATGACGGCACATACCTTTCGGATGTGCCGCTTGCTGAAGGCGACGGTCTCGCGGAGCGCCCGCGGAGCTCGTTAGGTTCCAACCTTACCTGACACTGGGCGTCACGAAGCGCCACGCCACACCGGAAGCGTCAACACTCGTACCCCCTGGGCGAGGGCCGCTCGCAGGTCCGACGAGTTGACGGTGAATTGGTGTCCGCAGACGCACCCGACAAAGGTCGCCCAGACCTCGGGATCTTCCGCCGGTCCATCGATCGGGTAGACGCGCTCGATCGTCTCGAAGCGGTTGCCGTACCCGGTGAGCACCACCTCGTCGAGTCGCACCTCGAAGCCACGAACGGTCGCGAGCACCTTGACCGGCGTGTGCTCCCCACGGTCACACTTGCACCGGAGCAGCACGGTTCGCTCAGTCATTAACACCACCCACGAGCGCCGAAAGGGCCTCGGCTATCACCTTGTCGCGGTCCTGGGCGGCGTGCTGGTAGCGAAGTGCGGCCCCGGCGGTGGAGTGTCCCAGGCGGGCCATCAGCTCGGCCAGCGAGGCACCCGTACCGGCAGCGAGGACCGCTCCCGTGTGCCGGAGATCGTGAAACCGGAGGTCTGGTCTGCCGGCGGCGTCCCGCGCCTTGTAGAACGACTTGTAGAGGGTGCTCGGTGCCAGGTGGCTCCTGCCGTCGAGCGCGGGGAACAGCAGCCCGTTGCGGCCGCCGGTGATGTTCGTGCTCAGGTGCTCTTTCACAACCGGGAGCAGGTGCGGCGGAATGGACACGTCGCGGGTCCCGGCATCGGACTTCGGTGTGCCGACGATGAAACCCCCGTCGACCCTGACTACGGCTCTGCGTACCCGGATGACACCGCTGCGCAGGTCTAGGTCGCCACGTCGTAGCTCGGTCAGCTCTCCGAACCGGAGACCGCACCAGGTGGCGAGCAGCACCATCAGCCGGTACTTGCCGGGCATCGCCGTAACCAGTGCTTCCAGCTCGGCCAACGACGCGGGCTTGATGCGGTGGACGCGCTTGGAGTTGCCGGCCCCGCGGATGTGCGCCGGGTTGGCCGGAATCTCGCCGTCGTGGACGGCCTCGCCGAGAATGGTCCGCAGCAGCCCGTAAGCGTGTGCCCGCAGCGTCGGCGTGGCCGTCCCTAGGCTCGTGTGCCATGCGCGCACCGTGTGCGGCGTGATGGCCCTCAGTGGCGTCGTGCCGAGCGTCGGCTCGAGCTGGTTGGCGAGCAGCCGGGCGTAGTGCTCCCTGGTGCGTGGCTTGAGTGTCCGATCCGCGAGCCACGCCGATGCGTACGCGCCGAAGGTGAGCGCCTTGGCCGGCTTGGCCGCATGCCGCTGGGAGGGTGCGACCCAGGTGCCGGCCGCAATCAGCTTCTGCTCGGAAGCCAGCCAGCCCTCGGCGTCGATCTTCGCCACGAACGTTCCGTCCGGCGCGACGTGGCGTTGCTGGTCGGGTCCGAGGTAGGAAGCCTGATACCTCTTGCTCGGAAGTTTCCTGATCCAGCCGAATCCCCGGTGGTTCGCCTTGCCTGCCATGTGGTCGCGCCTCTCGTCGGTCGTCCGTGCTATGCACGTGCTATCCAAGAGTACGCTCATGCCGCTCGTGTCCACTAGCGCCGGTACGAAACCGCAGGTCAGACGGCGTTTTCGCAGGTCAGCGGCCTAGTCTGAAACTGGTTCGAACCCAGTATCGCCCACCGCATAACCGCAGGTCAGAGGCCCCTTTCGAGGGTCTCTTTCCGTTTCGGAGAACATTCGAGGAACAAGGAACCCGGCACTTCTGGCCGGGTTTGACCCCGCGCCGGTGGTTGAGGTGCGAGCGAAGCGAGCCTCGAAACCACCCCTCACGCCGACGTCCGACCTCGGTGGTTGAGCCTGTCAAACCCCCGACCGGCCTGGCGTCGTTGCGCCGAAGGCGAGCCGTGCGCGGAGTAGCAGACGCGAGTAGGATTGAGTCCTACTGAGGTGAGGAGTCGACAATGCGCACCACGCGACAGCTCAGCATCACGCTGCCCAACGACATGGCGGATGCCCTCCGCGAGCGTGTGCAGTCGGGCGAGTACGCCAGCGAGAGCGAAGTGATCCGAGAGGGCCTCCGGGCACTTTGGGCGCGCGATCAAGCGATCGAGGCATGGCTGCGAGGTGAGGTTGCCGAGGCCTACGACGCATTGGTGGCCGACCCATCTCGTGGCGTGGGCGCCAACGCGCTGCGAGCGCGTCTCGCCGCAAAGCGGGCCGCGGCACAGTGACGTACCGCGTGGTCTTCACGCCGGAGGCCGAAGACCACCTCGACGAGCTACACCGCTACATCTCCGACGCAGCAACCCCTGACACTCGCGCGCGATGACATCAGGCCCGGCCTGCGCACCACGAGCTACAAGAAGCGCACCGTTGTCGCGTTCGCGCTCCTCGATGACGTGGTCGCGATCATCGGGATCTTCCACGGCGGCCGCGACTACGAGGCGATCCTCCGCGACACAGACGTCTGAGTTACTGCGGGTTCCTCACACCGACAGAATCGTCCGCCTGAGATGCTTACCGCGTGAAGTCACAGAGGTCGGCCGGGGTGAACCATGGCTGACGACTGGTTCCGCTCCCCGGACTGGAGCCGGGAAGCCCAGGACGATTTTGAACGGAGACTCCTTCGCGCACGCGCGTACAACCAGGCGCAATACTTGCACATCAAGGGGCTTGCGCTTGAGGAGGCCGGCCACGTCAAGGGCGCCCGAGAGTTGTGGCTGCGAGTTCTCGGCAGCAGCGACGAACTTGCAGGGCTTCAGCATTCTGGCGCACTGGAGCACCTTGGGGACTCTTATTCGACCGAGGATCCGGCGGTCGCGCAGCACTACTACCGACGGCTCCTCGCGGAGCACCCAACCCTGAACGGGACGACCGCGACGCAGCACATCAAGCTGGCTGAGCTCCTGCTTGACCGGGGCTCAGCCAACGATCTGGATGAGGCTGCCGAACTGCTCATCCGCTGGACACGCGAAGCCGACCTGCCCTTCCCGAACGCGCACTTTCGCTGGCAACTGGCTGCGATACGTCTGGCAGAAGCGACAGGAGATCGCGAAGCAGCGCAGGAGGCTGCACGACGAGCGCTGAACCTCGCGGAGCGCGGCCCTGTCTTCCCCCGTCACAAGACCGTCGGGCTGGTTCACACGGACGCGCGGACGCTAAGGAAGCTGCGTGAGCCGTCCCGGCGAGTCCGGAGACTGGTTTTCATGAGTCACCCTGCCTCTGGCAGGGCGCGTTTGTGATCGTAGTGGAGTTTCTCGACGGCTTCGGGGGGTGAAGTCGTCGAGGTGCTCGTGGGGGCGCTCGGTGTTGAACCAGACGACCCATTGGGCGGTGCCGATCTCGACGTGGTCGACGTCGCGCCAGGGGCCTTGGCGGCGGATCAGCTCGTTCTTG
>JAABUN010003199.1_pt1 | contig 26236 bp, 25 predicted proteins | sample 5559311 | NCBI WGS metagenome assembly JAABUN01 (sample SAMN10711877, study PRJNA513370) | rock metagenome | isolation source: Antarctica rocks | place: Antarctica: Victoria Land, Siegfried Peak sud
TCCCCCGTGGGGGGGGGGGCGGGGGGGGGTGGGCGCGGGGGGCCGCGCCGGGGCCCCCCCCCCCCCCCCACGACCGCGCCAGCCTGGCATCCGACGCAATCCGGGATGAGGACGCCCGACACGACGACAAATCGGTGCTGACAAATCCGCGCGGCGCTCGCGCCGCGCGACACCACGAACCGCCGCGATGCCAGCGCCAAGGAGGCAGTGTACCCGTTCCCCCACCAGGCAGGTATCGAGCGGCTTTGTCTCACGATGAACCGGGCTAAACCGTCGCGTTCATTCGCCGTACATCGGCACATCAGCGCACGCGCGTCGCGACGATCGCGGCGGTCGTCGCGGTGGTGCGAATCTCGGTGGCGATCAGGCGCGGGTCATTGAGCCAGAAGTCGCGGACCGGATCGCGCTGGCCGCGCCATGCGGCGGGCCACTGCTCCACCGGGGTCAGGTCATCGAGGACGATGCTGCCGCCGAGCGCCAGCGCGCCGAGCAGCGCTTCGGGCTCCTCGCGCTTCGCCGGGGCGTCGGCGAAAAGCAGGGCGAACGGACCGTGCGCCAGTCATCGTGGAGCACACGCACCGCCGGGTATGCGGCGAAGAGCGCCGCCACGGTCGCCGCGCGGGCCGGGTCGCGCTCCACTGTCACCAGCGCAACGCCAGGCGCGAGCGCGCTAGCGAGCCAGGCGGTCCCGACGCCGCAACCCGCCCCGACCTCGCCGATCGTGCCGCCGCGCACCCCCGCCGCCAGCGTGGCGAGGAGCCGCCCCACCTCGGGGAGGCAACTGGCGGTGAAACCAGCCGCCGCTACCAGGGCGAGCGCACGACCCACCAGCGGGGGGATCGCACTCGTGGCACGATACGCCGTCAACCCTTGCCCTCGGCCAAAGCACCACCCGCACCGGGCATCCGCGCGGCCAGGATTGTCATGGCCTCATCGATTGTCGCCGCGACCTGGACGTGCGGCCAATCGCTCTCGCGCGGGAGCATCCCGGCGCGGATCGTGTCGAGCAGATCCTGCCACTCCCGCCCGAGGAGGACGAGCGGCGCGCCGGGGATCAGGCCGGACGCGAGCAGCGTCCAGGTCAGCGCCCACTCCGCCAGGGTGCCGCTGCCGCCGCGCAGGCAGATGAAGCCCGACGCCGGGAGGATCAGCCGCTGGAGGCGGGTGAAGAGATCGGCGACGCGCACCTCCTCATCGAGCCACCCGTTCGGCGTGTCGCCGATGTAGATGTCCATCGTGACGCCGAGGGTTCGCCCGCCCGCCTCACGCGCCCCGCGCGCGGCGGCTTGCATCGTCCCGGAGGTGCCGCCGTTGCAGAGGGTCCACCCGGCCCCGGCGATCCGCCGCCCCACCGCGTAAGCTTCATCCCAGGCGGGGTCACCCTCCTGCGGTCGGGCGCTCCCGAAAACGGTCACGATCGGGCGCGTTTCCGCGCGGGCGGCCTGGCTGTCCATCGCTCCTCCATCGTCTGCCGATCACGCCGTACTTCGGAGGGGGAGCGTACCATGTCACAGACCGCACCCGCCCCTCTCACGCCCCGCGATGCGGAATAGCGCACACCGGTGGCGCGTTATTTGTATACACTCTGCATGCATATCTGCCGCGCCTACCAGTGGGGCAGCGCCGTCGCCGCCTGCACCGACTGGCCCACCGGCCCACCCGCCCCCTGCCGAAACGGACAGGTGACAGGCCGGGCATGATCCGGCATCATTGAGCGCACACCCGCGGGGAAGCCCCCGCGCCGTGGCGCAACAGGAGGATAGCTTTACGCCGAAAGAACTCTATTCGACAAAAAGCCCGATCGAACACGCGCTACTCCTCGCCGTGGACTGGCGCTCGCCCGCGCGCGGTGCCGAACCGACCGAGGAAGGGAAGCGACGCCCGCTCTGGTCGATCGAGGATTCGCTGGAAGAATTGGCCCGCCTCGCCGAGACCGATGGGATCGAGGTAGTCGGCGCGATCACGCAGAAGCTGTCGCGCCCCACGCCCGGCACCTACGTCGGCAAGGGGAAGCTGGCCGAGATCAAGGAACTCAAGGACGACCTCGGCTACGATCTGGTGATCGCGGACGAGGAACTCACGCCCGGCCAGCAGCGCGGCATCGAAGAGGCTCTCGGCGTCAAGGTGCTCGACCGCACCGCCCTGATCCTCGACATCTTCGCCCAGCGCGCCCAGACGCGCGAGGGACGCTTGCAGGTCGAGGTGGCGCTGCTGGAATACCGCCTGCCCCGCATGACCCGCATGTGGACCCACCTCTCCCGCCAGACCGGCGGCTCCGGCTCCGGCGGGGGTGGCGGCGCGGCGGGGACCGGCGGCGGCGTCGGTCTGCGCGGCCCCGGTGAGACGCAGATCGAGATCGACCGCCGCAGCGCGCGCGACCGCATGGCGATGCTGAAAGAAGATCTCGGCAAGATCCACGGCCAGCGCGAACTCTACCGCTCCCGTCGCCGCGACCACGCGGTGCCCGTGGTAGCGATCGTCGGCTACACCAACGCCGGGAAGTCCACCCTGCTGAACGCCCTCAGCGATGCGGGAACGCTGGCCGAGGACAAGCTCTTCGCCACGCTGGACCCGACAACGCGCCGTGTGCGCCTGCCCTCGGGGCGGGATATGCTGATGACCGACACGGTCGGCTTCATCAACAATCTGCCCACCGCCCTCGTCGCGGCCTTCCGCTCGACGCTGGAGGAGATCAACGAGGCCGACATCGTCCTGCACGTCCTCGACATCACCCACCCGAACGCGGCGGAGCAGGCGCAGACGACGAAAGAAGTGCTCGCCCAGCTCGGCGCGGCGGACAAGCCGACGATCGTGGCGCTGAACAAGATCGACCTGCTCGATGCGGGGATCGTCGCCGCCGACCTCGCGCGCGACCTCGACCTGCCGGACGACTGGCTGCCGGTGTCGGCGGAGACGGGCCTCGGCATGGCCGAACTCCTCGCCCGGGTCGAGGCGATCCTGGACCGCGCGCTGGTCACGGTCACCGTGGCGGTCCCCTATGCGAAGAACGCGCTAGTGGACCTCTTCCGCCGCGAGGGGCGCGTGGAAAATGTGGCCTACGACGAGCACGGCACCGCCATCTGCGGCCAGCTCCCGCCGCGCCTCCTCGAACGCTTCCGCCCCTACGTCACCTCCAAGGACGACGTCCCGCACGCCGCCGCGATCTAACAGTAATGCCGGATGCCGCCCCCGCGATCCTGCGGGGGGCGGCATCGTGCTTTGCTCCCTGCTCATACTTCGCCATACCGAAGGCAAGGAGGGGATCGATGGCAGCAACGGAATTGCTTGGAACAATCATCGCCGCATACCCCAATGCTACTTACACCGTCCGCTTGGCCGACGAGAGCCACATCAGCGCCAGCTTGCACGGGAAGCTGCGCGTGCTGGCAGCTTTCACCAGGGGCCGACTCCATGTGGGTGACACCGTCATCATTTCGCTTTCCCCCTTCGCACAAAAGCGCGGCATCATCCTCAAGCGCCAGCCACCATAGCCAGGGGCCTTCTTGTGCGCGGAAACGCGGTGCGCCGCCGCCCGCGAGTTGCGGGCGGCGGTGCGCATGTGGGATGCCGTTGGACTGAAGTACCCATAAAGGGCAGTATCCCCCGGCTGGACGGCCTCCGGCCACGAAGTACCCATGAAGGGCACAATGTCCGCCTGCGCGGACGGGGGCGCCTGGACCCACAGCCTCTGCGGCAAACCCCTACGCCGCTAATGGCGATGCCACCTCTCCCCATCCGAGGAGAGCGGTGGCGCGTGAGCGCCGGGGTGAGGGTGGGCGCAACGCCACCGCCTACGTGAGTGATCCGGGGATTAGAATATCCCGGCCACGGATGCTTGCGGCACCGGCGAAGTACCCCTGAAGGGCATACTACCCGCCTGCACGGGCTAGAACCAGCATCCGCAACGCCACAGCATCGGCCAGCAAGCCCCTCTCCCGAATCGGGAGAGGGGTGGCGAGCGAATGCTCGCCGGGGTGAGGGCCTCACCCCCGCCGCCTTTGCCGATCCATCTCATAGAGCAGGATCGAGGTCGCGGTGGCGACGTTGAGCGAGGAGGCCGACCCCGCGATCGGGATCGTCACCAGCGCGTCGCAGCGCTCCTTGTAGGCCGCGCTGAGCCCCCAGGTCTCGTTGCCGATCAGCAGCACCGTGGGGCCGGTCAGGTCGGCGTCGGCCACGTCCACGACCGCCTTCGCGCTCGTCCCGACGAGCCGCACCGCGCCGAGCGCCGAGCGCACCGTGTCGAGCCACGGATCGAGGTCATCCGGGCCGCCGATGCGGACGATCGGCAGGGCGAAGAGGGAGCCGGTCGTCGCGCTGACCGTCTCCGGATCGTACGGATCGACCCCGTGCCCGCTGATGATCAGCCCGTCCACGCCGAGCGCGTCGCAGCTGCGGATGATCGTCCCCAGGTTGCCGGGGCTGGCCGGGCGGTCGCAGAGGACCACGCGCAGGCCGGGACGTAGCGGCAGGCGCGACAGCCGCTCCTCCGGCATCCGCACCAGCGCCAGCAGTTCCGAGGGCTCGTCCTTACCGCTCAGCTTCGCCAGCAGCGGCGCGGGGAACTCCAGGTGCGTGGGCGCGATCCCGCGCGCCAGGATGCCGCGCGCCCAGTCGGAGAGGTCGCGTTCGGGGGCGTAGAGGAAGGCCGCGACCGTCCAGTCGTGCGCCAATGCGGCGTTGATCTGGCGCACCCCCTCCACCAGGAACTCACCCGCGCGGCCCCGCTTCGTCCGGTTGCGGCGCAGCGTCTCCAGATACTGGAATTCGGCGTTCTCGACCCAGATCCCGACGACGCGCGGTGCCATCTTTGCCCCCTCTTCCTTATCTTGAGCGATCATAACACGAGGGCACGCGCGGGACGCGGGACCGGCCACGCCCGAATACCGCGCCCAAGTTAGTACGCTAGTACCCCGCCCGGTGATTGACGCACACTCGCATTGATGGCACGATAGGGTCAGCTTCTCCAACTGCTGGGGGGGGTAAGCCGCATCGGGTCGTATCGTGCGCCCGCAGCAACCGCGACAGATGACCCCGTGCACGGGGCAGAGGAGCGTTGGAACATGTCCACGTCCGAGAGTCTGGCAACCCTGTTAGGGCGACTCCAGATCGCCGGCGGGGTCGATCTGGTGGCCGTGGTCAGCGGCGATGGTTTCCTGATCGAGGCGGCACACACCGAGGGCATGGATGCGGAGGAACTCGCGGCGGTCGCCACGAATGGGCTGATGGTCGCCAAGGCGATCGGCATGGAGCTCAGGCGCGGCACGATCGGCAGCGTGATCTTCGAGTACGACAAGGGCACCCTCATGATGAGTACCCTCGACGAGGAGTTGGTCCTGCTGCTGCTGGCGAATCCGGGCGTGAATCTCGGGCGCCTGCGCCTCCTCGCCCGCCGCTACCACGACGAACTGCTGGTCGCCGCCGGGGCGATCACGACTTAGTGGCGCGTGACGAATGACGGACACGTTGAAGGGATACCACAACGGCATGACTGGCTACCGCGCCCCATTCGTCACTCGTCATCCGGTATCCGCCATCGGATGCCGCCGATGACAACCGCGATCCTCTCGCCATTCCTGCCCGATGCCGGCGACGGGCGCGCGGCGCTGATCCTGGAGAAGCTCGAAGACGAGGTCCGCGCGAGCGGTGCCCTCTTCGGCCTGCTGGTCGATCGCGCCGGGCAGGTCGTCGCGGCGGACGCCCCGAAGTCGCGGGTGCCACGGCGGCGGCTGGTGATCCTGGCCGCGCATCTCGTGCCGCTCTTCCTCGCCAGCCGGACCGCCCCCGCCGCCGACCGTGTGCGGTGGACCTGCGCCCCGCTGATGGAGCACGAGGGGCTGCACCTGATCACCCAGCCGATCCTCGACGAATGGTTGCTGGCGATGGCCTTCCCGAGCGACGCGCTGCCGACGGACCTCGACATGCAGCTCGGGCGCTGGCTCGCCACCCTGATCCCGCTCGTCCCGACGCGCGGCACGGGGCAGAACCGGCGCTCGCGCCGGACGATCGCGCGGGATGGGGTGGGCTTGCTCTTTCGGGATGATGACGACGAGGCGGGCACGGCCCAGGGGGGTACTGAGCGATGGCGGTGATCAACGTCGCCACCAAGGAGATCCACGCCAAGGTCGTCTACTACGGCCCCGGCTTCTCCGGCAAGACGACGAACCTCGAATACATCTACCGGCGCGTCCCCAAGGAGTCGAAGGGGGAGCTGCTCTCGCTCGCCACCGAGACGGAGCGGACCCTGTTCTTCGACTTCCTGCACCTCGACGTCGCCCAGGTGCGCGGCTTCACCGTCCGCTTCCACCTCTATACCACGCCCGGCCAGCAACTCTACGAGCGGACCCGCTTCGCCGTGCTCAACGGGGCCGATGGCGTCGTCTTCGTCGGCGACGCCGAGCGCGAGCGCCTGCGCGACAACGTGGACAGCCTCAAGGAGCTGGCGCAGAATCTGACGAAGCAGGGCAAGCAGTTCCGCAACTTCCCGCTCCTCCTCCAGTACAACAAGATCGACCTGCCATCCGCGCTGCCGGTGCCGGTGCTGGACAAATATCTCAACCCGATGAAGGTGCCGCGCTACGAGTCCGTCGCGATCAAGGGCAGCGGCGTGTTCGAGACGCTGCGCGGCATCTGCCGACTGGTGGTGAACCAGCTGTAGCGCACACCTTCCTGACCACGATCTGCTATTGATTCGCCCCGCCTGAGATAGGCGGGGCGGATCGGCGTATGGACCCAGCAGCGATCGGGAAGCGCGTGGCGGATGGCTGCGGAACCGTCGGTTGGGTCGCGCGGCAATCAGTCGTGGCGTGGGCTGCGCATGGTGCTCTGATAGGCGGCCAGTGCTGCGGGGTCATCGATCGACCCGTGGTCATGGACCTGCCGCCAGCCCTGACCCTCGATGAACCCGAACGCGCGCGTCGTGCGAGCCTCTAACGGAGTTTCGCTCCCCTCGTGCTCGTAGCTGCCGCGCTCAATTCCGGCGAAGATCACCAGTGCCGGGGTGGCATAGCGGGCGATGTTGGTCAGTTCGACATGGATGCGCACGGTGCGATCGAGGAGATGGGCCGCGGAACCGGCGATCCCCATCCGGCGGTAGAGATCCCGGGACGCGGTATTGTGCGCATAGTAGAACGTCTCGAGCGCCGCGTGGGCCCCTTCGATGCCGGGACGCAACGCTTCCGCGAGGCGATCACGCGCCCCACGCTCGATGAAATCGTCCAGGGACGTGATCGACAGAGAGGCTTCGGGCGACACGGATGTCTCCTTCCAGGTACGAACCACTCCCGCCGTCGAGGTTGTTCGGTGAAGCGGCGCGATCCCGCGTTGCGCTACCCGAAGATATACGTATCCAGGAACCGGTTGCGGAACTTGCCCGCCGGGTCGTATTGCGTCAGCAGGGCGCGGAAGTCCGCGAGCTTCGGGTAGAGCGATTGCACGCGCGCCGCGTCCAGCGTGAAGAGTTTGCCCCAATGCGGGCGGGCGTCGAACGGCGCGAGCGCCTCCTCGATCGCGGGCAACAGCCGCTCCACGGCGGGCTGGTCGCGGTGCCAGGTGAAGTGCAGGCCGACGATGTCCCGCTCGTAGGCGGTGCTCAGCCACAGATCGTCGGCGGCGACGGTGCGGACCTCCGAGAGCTTCACGAGCGGGGCGATCCGGTCCCGGAGCGCGCCGAGCGCACCGATCGCCGCCACGGCGTGTCGCCGGGGGACGAAATACTCGCTCTGCAACTCATCGCCGCCCGGGATGTGTTCGCGCCGGAAGTGCGGCAGGCGGTCGTGCCAGGGGCCGGGGATGCCCTGTTGCGCGGTGAAGATCTCCGCCTTGCTGCTCTCGGAGAGCGTTTTCGGACCGCCCGCCGGGGTTGCCCCGAAATATGCCGCCCCCTCCTCGGGCATGTCATCAACGCCCTCGCGTCGCTTCACCCAGGTCTGATTGATCCGGTCGCCGCGCCAGTCGGTGAAAAGACTGACGCTGTAGGCCCCGCCCATGATCGCATCGAAGTCCTCCGCCAACCGCGCCTCGGTGAGACCGTCGTAGATCGTCTGGCGCACCGTGAAGGTCGGCTCGATATCCAGCGTCAGCTTCGTGACGATCCCCAGCCCGCCGAGCCCGACGACCGCGCCCCGGAAGGCGTCGCCGTCCCGCTCGCGCGAAAGGGTGACCACATCCCCCTCGGCGGTGACGAGTTCAATCGCCGACACGGCGGTCGCCAGGTTGCCGTTGCGATCGCCCGAGCCGTGCGTCGCCGTCGCGACCGCCCCGGCGACCGAGATGTGCGGCAGCGAGGCGAGGTTGTGCAGCGCGAAGCCCGCCGCCTGCAACTGCGGGCCGAGTTGCGCGTAGCGGATGCCGCCCTCGACCGTCACGATCCGACGCTCCGGGTCGAGCGCCACCACGCGGTCGAGGCGTTCGAGCGAGAGGTGGTCGCCGGTCGTGTCCGCGACCGTGTTGAAGGAGTGGCGCGCGCCGAACGCCCGGACCCTGGACGCGGCGGCGACGATCGCCCGCACCTCGTCGAGCGTCTCGGGATAGTGGATCGTGGTCGCGCCGTAGGTGAGATTCCCGGCCCAGTTCCGCCGCTGATCGACGGTCGTCGCGCTCTCGCTCGTGCTCATCATCGCGCTCCTGCTCGTGCTCAAAAGAAGAGCGGATTGACGGCGTGCCGCGACATCGCATCGCGCCCCCGCTTGATCTGCCCCACAGCCCGGTAAGAAACACCATCATACCGCACCACGCCGCGCCTCGTCCGGCGAGATATGGCACACTGACGATGGCAGAGGCGCTCAGCATGGAGAAGCGCACCGCACAGGAGGCGCACCGAATGGGGAGCATGTCACCGACCCGACCAGCGCCGGGAGCGCCCGAGCCCGACCGCAAGCCGCCACGCACGCCGGGAGGCCGCTGGCTCCCACTGCGGCGACGCGGACTCTCCCTCTTACTGGGGACGAGCGTCGCGGTCGCCTACTCCCTGCTGACCGAGCTCGCCTTCCGCGCGAACTGGGCTGGGGCGCTGCTCGCCGTCCTCTCGCTCGGCTTCCTGGCGGTGATGCCGATGGCGATCGGCGTGCTGACGGTCGTGGTGGCCGACGCGGAGGCGCGGCGCTCCTGGCCCTACGCCATCTTTGCGGGGTGGCCAGCCTGCTTCATCCTCGCCATGCTCACGATCGTCCTCTCCCTGGATGCGGCGATCTGCCTCGTCATGGCGCTCCCGATCCTGCTGGTCAGTGCCAGCCTCGGCGGCTTCATCGCTCGCGCGATCCTCGGGAGTCGCCCGTCCGGGCCGGTCTATGCGGTCGCGCTGCTGCCCCTCTTCCTCCCCTACCTCGTCACCCCGATCGAGCGACAGATCGCGCCCGCGACGAGCGTGCGCCAGGTGCGGAACACGATCGTGATCGCCGCGCCGCGCGCGGTCGTCTGGGAGAACGTGGTGCGCGTGCCGACGATCGGCGACGCTGAGTGGCGCACCGGCTGGACCACCCTGGCCGGACTCCCCGCCCCGCGCGAGGCCGCGCTGTCCGGTTCTGGAGTCGGCGCGGTACGCGACGCCTCCTTCGCCGACGGGCTCACCTTCACCGAGCGGATCACCGCGTGGGACGAGGGGCGACACCTGCGCTTCACGATCACGGTCGATCGCACCCGCCCGGTGCCGAAGCCGTTCGGGGCCATCGGCGGCCCCAATTTCGCCGTCAACTACGGCGACTACACGTTGGAGGATGGTCCCGACGGCACGACCCTCCTCATCCTCGAAAGCCAGGAGCGGGTGACCACCCACTTCAATGCCTACGCCGCCTGGTGGACCGACCGGATCATGTCCGATCTGCAAGGGCGCATCCTCGCGGTTGTGCGCGCGCGCAGCGAGGGCGCGGCGCATTAGCCGCGCGGCGTTTCCGCGCCAGTGTTGCGAGCGCCGCGAGGCGTCCCATCAAAACGTTTCGGCCCGCTCCCCGTTCTTTAAGGAAGCGCTGCGGGGAACGACCCAGCGGCGGAAGCCTGCGGCGGCTCGCTATCGCGCCGCTACGGGAGGAGGAAGGACGGATGCCCTGGCACAAAACGCGGTGTGGCACGCGGTCCGGCGCGCTCTTCGTGGCGCTCGCCCTCTGGCTCGGCCTCGCGCCGACGCTCACCTTCGCCGCCCCGGCGGCGACGACCCAGGCGAAGATCTACCTCGTCGCGATCGATGACAACGGGGCGACCGGCGAGAAGATCGGTTGTGGGGATAGCCTCGTCCCGGTGACGGTCGACATCCCGGTCGGTGACACCCTCGAAGCGCGGATCACGCTGGCGCTGACGAAGCTCCTCAGCCTCCGCAATCGCGATTACGGCGAGTCAGGCCTTGTCACCGTCCTGGCGGATTCCCGGCTGACCGTCGCTCGCGTGACGGTGGAGCAGGGCGTCGCGGCGGTCTACCTTTCCGGCACCCTCTCGCTCGGCGGCACCTGCGACGACCCGCGCGCGATCGCGCAGATCGCCGCCACCGCACGCCAGTTCCAGACAGTCGCGCGGGTGGAGATCATCGTGAACGGCGGGCCGCTGGCGAACGCGATCGGCGAGCGCAGCTTCCCGCAGGTGCCCTACACGATCGCGCCGCCCTTCTACTTCTACTGGGAGGAGCAGGGCGGGCTGCCGATCTTCGGCCTCCCCCTCTCGAACCAAATCGTCGAGGGGGGTTACCGGGCGCAATACTTCGAGCGGCAGCGCCTGGAGTCGCACCCGGAGAACGCCGCGCCGTACAACGTCCTCCTCGGTCTCGTCGGCAACGAGACGGCGGCGCGGCGCGGCCTGCTGACCAGCGCGCCCTTCGCGCCCAGGGCGAACGGCGCGGCGCAAGGGTGCGACTACTTCGCCGCGACGCGCCACACCATCTGCGGCGAGTTCCGCGCCTACTGGCACCGTTACGGCCTCGACTTCGGCGAGCCGGGAACCACCGCCCGCGAGTCGCTGGCCCTCTTCGGTTTCCCGATCTCGGAGCCGTTCGAGGAGCGGCTGGAGAACGGGACGACCTACACCGTCCAATACTTCGAGCGTGCGCGCTTCGAGTCCCACCCCGAGAACCCCGTACCCTACAAGGTGCTGCTCGGTCGGCTGACCGCCGACCTCGTCCCGGCAGCGGCACGCTAGTCGCGCGCGACCGCCTCCCATTCCCGCCCCGGCGGGCGGCCCCATGCTGAGGGGGCCGCCCGCCGGGCCTTTCTGCGTCGTTCGTACAACGCGCGGAACATTGTCCGTATTTGGAGGCAACTGCTACACTGATCGCCCGAAGGCGGCAATTGCGGCACAGCACTAGACCAGGATGCCTCTTATGCACACCCCTACGCAACCGCGTTCTACCCCGCTCGTTGTAGGGAGCGGAGGGACACCGTGGAAAGGTCGATGGTCGTGACAACGGAAGAGACGAGCTGGGTCACCCGGGCCAAGGCGGGCGATCAGGCGGCGTTCGCCTCGCTCTTCGCCCGCTACGAGCGGCGCATCTACGCCTTCTCCTATCGGATGATGGGCAACCCCGACGACGCCTTCGATCTGACCCAGGAAACCTTCCTCAAGGCCTTCCGCGCCCTCGACAAGACCGACGAGGAGTTGAACGTCAACGCCTGGCTCCACCGGATCGCCTCCAACGCCTGCATGGATGTGCTCCGCCGCCGCCAGCGGATCCGCTGGCTCCCCTGGGACGCGCCGAAGCACGATCGCGCGTCGGGCGTCCTGGAGGATAACCCCGAGGGGGCGGTCATCGGCGACGAGACGCAGCGCATCGTGCAACGGGTGCTGGATAAGATGTCGGCGCGCAACCGGCAGGCGATGATCCTGCGCGAGTACGAAGGGCTCTCCTGCGAGGACATCGGCGAGATCATGGGCGTGTCCCGCTCGGCGGTGAAGTCGATCCTCTTCCGCGGGCGCGAAGAGTTCCGCAAATTATACCTCCAGCAGGAAGGCCAGCCCTGAGCGATGAATGCCGCATGCCGGGCCATTCGCCCGCTCCTCTCCGCATACATGGACAACGAGGTCTCGCCGGATGAGCTCCGCGCCATCGGGGCGCACGTCGCGACGTGCGCCGAGTGCGCCGCCGTCCTGGCGGGGTACCGCGAGATGCGCGTGCTGGTCCGCGCCCTGCCGCAGCCGCTCCCGCCCGACAGCCTCCAAGGGGCGGTCTTCGCCCGGGCGACGCCGACCTATCGCCGCCGCGCCGCCTGGCTCGAGTTCGGGCAACGCGGCCTCGCGATCGGTGCCCTCGCCGTGGCGATCATCGCCGTCGTCCTGACCGGCAGCCTGATCGTACGGCAGAGCGCCGTCGGACAGGGGGTAGCCGCGCTCGACCGCACGCCGCCAACCATCATCCTCTGGAAGCCCGATCCGGGCGATTACAGTTCGCGCCTCAACCAGCCGGTGCGGATCACTTTCAGCGAGCCGATGGATCGGGGGTCCGTCCTCGCTGCCTTGCGAATCGGCCTCAATCCCGGCGACGATGCCGAGCGCGCACGCCTCCTCGCCCGCGCCCGGTGGGACGGCACGACGCTGATCCTCGGCGAGGGGGGGAGCCTCCGGCCCGACACCGACTACGAGATCGCGATCGACCCGAGTGTCGCCCGCGACACCGCCGGGAACAATTTACGCGGCGTGACCCAAGGCTATACGTTCCGCACCACCGACGTGATCGCCCTCGCCTCGCCGGTCGCCGCGCCGACCGCCACGCCGGAGCCGACCCCGCAACCGACGACGACGAACCCGAGCGAATTCCCGACCTTGCCATCGGCACCGCCGCTCGTGCCGACCGCCACGACTGCGCCGCGCATCGCGCCGACCGCGACCCTGGCACCGGTCATCGCCCAGCCACCGGCGACTCAGGCACCGACCGTCTCGAACCCGGCCCCGACCCAAGCGCAGACCGCCCCGTACAACCCGGCCCCGCCGCAGGCACCGACCGCCACACCGGCCCCGCCGACCGCCGCGCCGCAGCCGACGCCGGAGCCCGCGCCCGAGCCGACCGTGGCCCCGATCGCCACCATACCGCCGACGCAGCGAGCGACCCAGGTGCCGACGTTGGCCCCGACCACAGCGCCGACTGTGCCCCCGACGGTCATGCCGATGGCGACAGCGCCCGCCCTCACGGCCACCGCCGCGCCGCCGCGCCCGACCGCCGCGCCGAAACTCCCCTTCGCGGTCGTGGGTGGCTTCGAGCAGATTTACACCCGCAACGGTCCGGTGCGCGAGCGTGTCGGCCTGCCGCTCGCCATCGAGACGAAGGTGGGCGGCACCTACCAACGCTTCGAGGGCGGGTTGATGGTCTGGCGCGAGGACACCGCGACGATCTACGTCCTTTTCGCCGGTGAGCCGGGCATCTGGTACGCCTTCGCGGATGGCTGGACAACCGGTATGGAGCCGGGCGGCGGGGACGGACCCGCCGCCGGGCAGGTCAAGCCGCAGCGCGGCTTCGGCAAGGTCTGGCGCGAGCAGCCGGAGGTACAGAAGCGCCTCGGTTACGCCCTCAGCGCCGACGAGATCGGCACCACGCTCGTCATCCAGCCCTTCGAGCACGGCCTGATGCTCTGGACCACGGCCAGCGGCAAGCCGCTGATCTCGGTCCTCTACGAGAACAACACCTACGAACGCTACGAGGATGTGAGCAAATAGGGGCGAAGTAGGCGAGTAGGCGTGCAACGGAAGCAGAGCGAGCGGGGCGGGGAGATAAACTCCCCGCCCCGCTTCGTTGTACGGCGTGACTGCCGGTATGGCGGTGCTCGACGAGTGCGCGCCGCCGCGACGGTGCCCCACGAGCCGCGTTCGGGGCCGTGCTATGCCCCGCCCATCCCTACGGCCACAGGATCGTCCAACGCGTCCGGCGCTCGCACGTCGGCATGCCGTCGCCCCGGCGGGCTATGCGAGCGCCGCGTTGCCCGCCGGGATCAGCGCTTGCAGCGCGCGCGTCGTCGCCAGCGCCTCATCCGCGTGTGACAGGAACTGGCCCCGGATCTCCAGGGTGATGATCGGCTCGCGCGGGAAAGCGTTGCCGAAGACCCCCGCGAGCGGGATCGTGCCCCAACCGGGCAGCAGGTGCAGATCGCCCAGCCCGAGCGCGAGCGCCTCGTCCGGGTTCATGTCCTCCGCCATCAGCGGTCGCCCGAGGTTATCGGTGAGGTGGATGTGGTTGACAAGCGGCGCGATGGCGCGCACCTGGGCCAGGAAGTCGAAGCCGTAGAAGCGGGAGGAAAGGAAGCCGTGGCCGGTGTCGAGGCAGATCCCGACCTGCGGGTGGTCGATCCGTGCGACGTGCTCGCCCAACGCTTCGAGATCGAAGGACGCCTGGTGGCGGAGGCGTGTCTCGGTCGGGTGGACGTTCTCCACGGCGATGCGGATCCCGTGGCGACCGGCCTCGTCGCCGAGGGCGCGGAGGGCGTCCCGCTCCGCAGCGAGCGCCAGCGCCAGCGCGTCGCCGTCGGCGTAGGGGATGCCGGGCATCCCGCGATGGTAGACCAGCACCTCCGCGCCGATCGCCGCCGCGAGCGCCAGGTCCGCCCCCACGATGGCGCGCTGGATCGGCCCGGCGACATCCATCAGATTGCCGACCAGCGTCGAGGAAACGGCGCTGCCGTGCAGGGTGAGGCGGACCGGGCTCCCCGCCAACGCCGCTTGCAGCGCGGCGAGGCGTTGCGGCTGGAGCCGGCCCCCGACGATGATCCCCAGACTCTTGGCGCTCCCCAGTTCGGCGTGACTATAGCCCAGCGCCGCCACCTCGGCGAGGAGCGGGCGGAGCGGCGCGAACGCCGCCTGCCCCCGCACCACCCCGCCCGTGCCGACCGCGATCCCGACCCCCGACATCGTCGCCATCCTTTCTCCGTTGCGCGTCGCCGCTATATCCTGGGCGTCGCCACCCCTACAGCGCCTCGCGAACGGCCTTGTCCGCCTCGGCCTTCATCTTTTTCACCCCGGCCTCGGGGGTGAGCTGCCCGAGCAGCACCTGATTGACCGCGTCGGCGACGATCTGACCGCGCACCTGGGTCAGCGCGGCGCTGGGGGTCAGGATGCGCGCGTTCGGCGCGATCTCGCGCAGCGCCTTCGCCGCCGGCGCATTCTTGGCGTAGAACTCCTTGAGGGCCGGGCCTTCGGCGGCGGACTTCGTACTGGGGAAGTAGCTCGTCGCGGCAATCCAACTCGCGAGCGGGGCGGGGGTGCTCAGCCACTTCAGCCAGAGCCACCCGGCCAATTGTTTCTCCGCATCGGTCTTGGGGATGACGTTGACCGGGCCGTAGGTCTCCGTGACCGTGCCGCCCGCCATCCCCTGCGGCGGCATGGCGACATCCCAACGGAAGTCCTTGACCAGATTGCTGAACCCCACGGCGTTGCCGGAGCTATCCATGAAGTAGGCGCTCTTCTGAGCGATGAAGAGGTCGCGGGCGCTCTCCTTCGGGATGTCGAGCAGCTTCTCGTCGTAGAGCTGCTTCCACCAGGTCATGATCTCGGCCACCTCGGGACGGTCGAAGTTGGTGGCCTTGCCGTCCGCCGAGAGCCAGTCCACCCCGTTGGTGAGCATCGTGCTGATGAAACGGTCGCCCGCCCCGCCGATATACCACCCCGCCATGCCCGGATTGGCCTTCGCCACCGCGCGGAGGTGATCGGGGAACTCTTTCCAGGTCTTCGGAGGTCCGCCGAGCCCGGCCTTCTGCAAGGCATCGACGTTCCAGTAGGTCGCGAAGGCGCTGAATCCTTGCGGGAAGGCCATCAGCTGGTTGTTGTAGATCGCCAGCTTGTGCCGATTGATCTGGCTGGGGAGAAAGTCGGCGCGCTGCTCCGCCGAGAGCCCCTGCTGCGGGTCGCCGAGGTACGGTTCGAGGTCGACGGTGATCTTGCTGTAGGCGTACTGCGTCACGTCGTAGTCGTCGGCCATCATCGCGCCCGGCAGCCCGCCCCCGGCGGCGGCGGCGCGGACCTTCTTGTTGAGATCGGCGATCGAACCCTGCGCGCTCGGCGTCACCTTGATCTTGCCCTCGTACTGCTTGTTGAAGTCGGCGGCGAGGGTCTCGAACGCCTTGGCCGCATCGCCGGTGCTGCGGTGCCAGTAGTCGATCTCGATCAGCCGACCCGGCAGCGTGCCGACGCTGCTCGCCGCCGTGTTGGCGACGGGGGTGGCGCTCGTGGCGGGCGCGACGCTGGTGGCAGGCACGGCGGCGGTTGTCGGTGCCAGGCTTGGCTGCGCGGTCGGCGCGCTGCTGCCGGTGCCACCGCCCGCCGGTGCCGCCGGTGCGGTGGTCGGCGTGACCGTCACCCCGCCACAGGCCGCGAGCAATGCCGCCCCGGCCAACCCCAGCGAACCCCCGATGAAACGGCGACGCGATACTTCAGCGGTCATGATCGTCACGCTCCTGTCGCTACACGGGTCAGGCCCGTACTCAACCCTTCAATCCACTGGCGGCCACCCCGGCGATGAACCGCCGCTGCGCCACCAGATACAGGAGGATGATCGGTACGGTGACGAGGAAGGCCGCCGCCATCAGCAGCCCGTAATTCGTGACGTTCTCGTCCTGGAAGTAGGTCATCGCCACCTGCACGGGTCGGATACTCTCGCGCCGGGTCACGAGAAGCGGCCAGAGGAGCGCGTTCCACCGGGCGACGAAGCCGAGGAGGGCCACGGTGATCAGGGGGGGGCCGGTGAGCGGCAGCAGGATCCGCCACAGGTAACCGAAGTTCGAGATACCATCGAGTTGCGCCGCCTCCCAGTATTCGTTCGGTACGGACAGGAACGTTTGCCGGAGCAGGAAGATCGGGAACGCCCCCGCGAGGCCCGGCAGGATCATCGCGGCGTAGGAGTCGTAGAGCCCCTGTCCGCCATCGCCGAAGAGGTCGTTGCCGCCGAGCAACGGGAGATGCCGGATGGTGACGAAGTTCGGGATCAGGGTGATCTCGCTCGGGATCATCGTCGTCGCCAGCACGAGCAGGAAGAGGAAATCGCGCCCCCGGAAGCGCAGCCGCGCGAAGGCGTACGCCGCCAGGACGCCGATCACCAGTTGCCCCGCCGTGCCGACGATCGCGGTGATCGCCGAGTTGAGGAGGTAGCGCCCGAGGGTGCTCGGCGGCTTCGTCCACGCGTCCAGATAGTTCTGCGGGTGCCAGTCGCGCGGCAGGAAGGTGGGAGGGAAGAGATTCGACTCCTGGAGGGTCTTGAACGAGCCGAGGACCATCCAGAGAAAGGGGAAGGCGACGACGATCGCCCCGCCGCCGACCACCACCAGGAGCAGGAGATTGGTCAGCAGGCGCGGCACGAGGCCCGTTCTCGTATCGGCGCGGGTGGGCACGCGCGAGAAGGCGGTCATCCGCACGAGGGGGCTCCTTACTGGTACTGCACGCGGCGACCGATCACCCGGAATTGCACGATCGTGAGGCCGAGCATGATGAAGAAGAGCAGGAAGGCGACGGCGGCGGCGTACCCGACGCTGTTGGCCCGCTCGTAGAAGTTGCGGAAGAGGTAGACGGTGATCGTGAGGGTGGAGTCGAGCGGCCCCCCGGCCTCGCCGCGACCGATGCTGCTGCCCCGCGTCAGGGTGTAGATCGGGGTGAACGCCTGGAAGGTGCCGATCGTGTTGTAGATCAGCAGGAAGAAGGTCGTCGGCATCAGCAGGGGCCAGGTGATGCGCCGCAGGATCGTCGCCCCGCCCGCCCCATCGATCCGGGCCGCCTCGTAGAGGTCGCCGGGGATCGCCGTCAGCCCGGCGAGATAGATGATGATGTTGAAGCCGAGGCTCGACCAGATCGTGTAGAGGATGATCACCACCAGGGCGGTACTCGGCCCTGCGGCGATGTCCGGCAGCCCCGGCAACATGCCGAGCCCCGCCGCCTCGGTGATCCGCTTCAGGAATGGGACCGGATCGTCGAGCCAGCGCTGCGTGGGCAGCCCGACCGCCTGCAACAGGGCGTTGACGACGCCGGCCCGCGCGCTGAACATCCAGGCGAAGACGACGGCGATCGCCGCGCCGCTGGTCACGTGGGGCAGGAAGTAGATGGTCCGCAACACCCCGCGACCGGGCAGCTTGCGGAAGAGGATGGCCGCGAGGCCGAAGGCGAGGAAGATCGTCACCGGCACGGTGCCGAGCACGTAATAGCCGGTGATGATCAGGCTGTGCAACACCTCCCCGATCGCCAGCTCGCCGGTGTAGTCCGGCGCGACGAAACCCTCGACGAAAAGTCGGCGATAGTTGGCGAGGCCGACGAAGTTCAGCGGCCCCACATCCCACTTCCAGAGGCTGATCCAGACGTTGAAGAAGACCGGCCAGACCTCGAAGAGGAGCAGGAGGACGAGGGCCGGGAGGACGTAGAGGAGCCCCCCCCAGCCGCTGGTCCGCCGCGCCTCGCGCCGCGCGCGGGCGAGCGAGCGCGGCAATGCTCGGACATGCATAAGTAACGCCCCTAGATGGCGATCGTCAGCCCGTCATGGGCCACGAGATAGCCGTGCGTGGCCGCCTCCTCCACCAACGGCTGGTGGGTGGGGTTGCTGTGGTGCGCGATGTGGGTGGCGTAGAGGCGCGCGTCGTCCGCCAGCAGTTCCAGTTCGCGCAGCCGCGCGATCTCAGATCGGAACTGCTTGCCGTTCAGATGGCGCGGGGATGGCGCGCCGAAGCCCAGCGTGTGGTCCATGACCACGACATCGAGCCGCCCGCCCCACGCGCGCAACGCCGCCCAGGTCGCCTCCGGCAGCGGGCCGGTATCGGTCGCGTAGAAAAGGCTCCGCCCCGCGTGCTCGATGATGTAGAGGAGCGGGACGATCGTCGGGTCGTGCGCCGCCAGCACGGTGCTGACGCGATACGGCCCGACCGCGAACGTCTGGAAGGGCGCGACGGGATGGAGGGCCAGGTTGAGTCGGGCGGCGGCCTCGTCCAGTCCGAGCGCGGCGAAGTGGCCCAGTTCGCGCGCGGCAAAATCGAGCGCGCCCTGCGTGCCGTAGAAATGGAGCAGCGGCGCGTCGTGGACGCCGCAGAAGGGGCTGCGCGCGACGAAGAGCGCCGGATGGAGATGGTCCTGGTGCTCGTGCGTCTGCAAGCAGTAGCGCAGCCGCGTCAGCGCGATGCCATGCATCTGCGCCGCCGCCAGGACATCGGGGCCGAGATCGATCAGCAGTTCGCCATCGATCAGCAGCGAACTGCGCTTGCGAAGATTCGGGCCACCTAAGTCCTGCGCGCGGCGGCAATTGTCGCAGCCGCAGAACGGATCCGGGTAGCCCTCCGCCGCCGCCGTACCGAGGAACTGCGCGCGCATCCTCGCCCCTTCTCTGCCCCATAGCGGCCATACCGATGGACCGCACCGACACCGCTACCAGTGCCCCGAGCGGTGCGACCTGGCGCTTGTGCAGCGCATGGCGTGTTCGACGCGACTACCGTAAGGGGTGGAGATTAAGCCCGGATTAATGCGCGGTAAAGACAACGTTAAATACCAGCAGCAGAAAGGGGTGCGACATCGGCGCGTACAAGAAACAGCGCGGGAGAAATCATGGATCGGCGACGGAGTGCCAGGGCGCGAGGGCGGGTTGCTCCGCCCCCACCCGGTCGGGCGCGGGGGTCCATGCAAGGCCGACGATGCGCGCGGCGTGGCCGCGCCACGCCGATGGCACGGCGTGACAGGGCGGGCAACTGGACGCTTTTGCGTCGGGCTGAGCCGTGTGACCGCACGATGACCATCTGCGGCCAGTGCTGAATGGCCCCGGATGGGGCGTGACGGCATCGCCCGTCGGTCGGCGCGTGTGCTAGGCTACCGCCCCGCAAGACCAGCCCCAGGCGCGCGCCGACAGCCGTCCTTTCTCACGACCCACGACCCACTACTCACGACTCACGACCCGGACGCCACCCATGCGTCGCGTCTGCGTCTTCTGCGGCTCCAGTCCCGATGGCGATCCGGCCTATCTTGCCGCCGCGCGCGACCTCGGGGGCTCGGACTCGTCTATGGCGGCGCGCACGTGGGGCTGATGGGCGTGGTGGCCGATGCCACGTTGGCGGCGGGGGCGAAGTGATCGGCATCCTCCCGCATGGGCTGTGGGGGCGCGAGATCAATCGCGACGGATTGACGGAGCTCCACACGGTGGACACCATGCACGAGCGCAAGGCGCTGATGGCTGACCGCGCGGACGCCTTCATCGCCCTGCCGGGCGGCATCGGCACGCTGGAGGAGTTCGCCGAGATCCTGACCTGGGCGCAGCGCGGCGTCCACGCGCCCCTCACCTTCCGCGATGGGATGGTCGCCGCGCTTCTTGCGCCCCGACGACCGCGCCGCCCTCCGCGACCGGTGCGCGGCCTATGCGCCGCCGACTGGCAACAAGTGGCTCGACCGGGCGCAGACGTAGGAGGGGGAGTCAGTGGTCGGTAATCCGTGGTCCGTAGCCCGTAGAGAGGCCTGATGTTGGCGGAGCGTCCGCTCGTCTCCGCACTGGTGGTCCGTAGTTCATAGTCCGCAGGGAGGGCGGTGCCCCCAGCACCCAGTGGATGCGCCGGGTGCCGGGCCGCTACTGCTGGCCGCCGACCGCCGCCCGCCGACCGCCGACCGTTTGCGGGGCGGCGGCGCGCAGGCGGCGGCGTTGCCGGGCGCGGGCGAGGGTGCTCTGCGGCGAGCCGATCAGCAGGGCACCGAAGAAGATGATCGCCTGCGCCACGACGATGCAGCCTCCCGTCGATGCGTCCAGGTAATAGCTGACGTAGACGCCGACCACGCAGGCGAGGACCGCCGTGGCGACCGCGATCGGCAGCATCCGGTCGAAGCGCTTGGTGAGCAGGGAGGCGGTCGCGCCGGGGGTGATCAACATCGCGATCACCAGGATCAGCCCCACCGCCTGGAGCGCGGCCACCACCGTCAGCGCCAGCAGCGCGAGCAGCGTGTAGTGCAGCAGCGCGGTGTTAAGACCGATCGCGCGCGCGTGGTTCGGGTCGAAACAGAAGAGCAACAGGTCGCGCCGCAGGACCGCCACGACCGCCAGCGCGACCCCCCCGCACAGAAGTGTCTGCACCAGATCGCCCGGCTCGATCCCCAGAACGTTGCCGTAGAGGATGTGCGTCAGGTGGACGGTGCTCGGCGTGCGGGAGATGACGATCAAGCCGAGCGCGAAGAAGGCGGTGAAGACGAGGCCCATCACGGCGTCCTCCTTCACGCGCGAGTTGCGCTTGATCCAGCCGATCGCCAGCGCCCCGCCCAGCCCCGACACGAACGCGCCGACCGCGAACGGCAGCCCGAGTAGATAGGCGAACGCCACCCCCGGCAATACCGCGTGGGAGAGGGCGTCGCCGAGCAACGCCCAGCCCTTCAGCACCAGAAAGCAGGAGAGGACCGCGCAGACGACGCCGACAAAGGCGCTGACACCGAGCGCCGTCCGCATGAACGGGTACTCGAACGGGGTGGCGATCCAGAGCCAGAGGGCGTCGAGCATCGGGGGGTTCCTTTCGGTCGGCAGACAGCAGTCGGCAGTCGGCAGAAGGGGCGCGGCAGCCGGTACAAGGCTGCGATCCAGGGCGAGTCCGCCACGGACCACGGACTACGGACTACGGACTAATCCCCCGCCGACCGCCGACCGCCGACCGCCGACTCGCCCCCGCCATCGCGCCAGCAGGCCGCGCCGGGGGGCGAAGGCCAGGGCCAGCAGGAAGAGCAGCGCCTGGATGAAGACGATGCAGCCGCCGGTGGACGCTTGCAGGTAGTAGCTGGCATACACCCCGGACACGCAGGCGACGACGCTGGCCCCGATCGCCAGGGCCAGCATCCGGTCGAAGCGATCGGTCAGCATGTAGGCGATCGCGCCGGGCGTCACCAGCATCGCGATCACCAGCACCATCCCGATCGTTTGCAGCGCGGCCACCACCGTCAGCGCCAGCAGCGCCAGCAGGCCGTAGTGCAGCAGGGCGGTGTTGAGGCCGATCGCGCGCGCGTGATTCGGATCGAAGCAGAAAAGGAGCAGGTCGCGTCGGAAGAGGAGGGCCAGCGTCAGCACCAGCCCGCCCGCCACAAAAGTCTGGACGATGTCGCCATCGGAGATGCCGAGGACGTTACCGAAGAGCAGACTCCGCACATCGAGCAGCGCGGGGGCGTAGCCGAAGGTGGCGAGGGTCCACTCGGCGAGGCTCGGCAGTTTGCTGATCAGGATCAGCCCCAGTCCGAAGAAGGCGGTGAAGACGATCCCGATCGCCGCGTCGCCGCGCAGCCGCAGCCGCACGCTGACCCAGCCGATAATCAGCACCGCCAGCAGCCCCGACACGAACGCGCCGAAGCCGAACGGCAGGCCGACCAGGTGCGCCAGCACCACGCCGGGCAACACCGCGTGCGAGACGGCGTCGCTCAGCAACGACCACCCCTTGAGGGTCACGAAGCAGGAGAGGGTCGCGCAGACGATCCCGGCCATGCAGCCCACGGCGAGCGCCTTGATCATGAACGCGAACTGGAAGGGGTCGGCGAGGAGGTGCCAGAGGGCGTCGAACATCAGGCCCCCTCCCCGCGCGTCGCCGGGGCCGCCGCCTCGGCGAAGACGAGGTGGTTGAAGACGCCGCCGTAGGCGAGCGCGATGTTCTCCGGCGTGAAGGTCGCCCTCAGCGGGCCATGGGCGATCACGGTGCGGTTGATCAGCGCCACCTCATCGCAGAACGAGGCGATCGAGGCGAGGTCGTGGGTGCAGATCACGATCGTGTAGCCCTCGTCGCGCAGTTCGCGCAGGAGTTTCAGGATCGCCTCCTCGGTCTTCGCGTCGATGCCGGTGAACGGCTCGTCGAGGAGCATGATCCTGGCATCCTGCGCCAGCGCCCGCGCCAGAAAGGCCCGCTTGCGCTGCCCGCCCGACAGCTCGCCGATCTGCCGGTCCCGAAAGTCGCTCAGTCCTACCCGCGCGAGGCTTTCGGCCACCTTCGCCTTGTCGAGCGGGCGGGGGATCCGCAGGATGTTCATGAAGCCGTAACGCCCCATCATCACCACATCCTGCACGCTGACCGGGAAGGCCCAATCGACCTCCTCGGCCTGCGGCATGTAGGCGACGCGCCCGAGCCGCTGCGCCCGCGCGACCCCCTGCCCCTCGATCGCCACCCGCCCCGCCACCGGCGTCACCAGCCCCATGACCGCCTTGAACAGGGTCGACTTGCCGGCCCCGTTCATCCCGATCAGGGCGCAGATCGCCCCGGCTGGCACGGTCAGCCGCGCGTCGCGCAGCGCCACCAGGCCGTTGTATTCGACCGTCACCCCGTCCACCACGATCATCGGCGGCGCGCTCGGCGGCGCCTCTCGCGGACTTGTCGGCTGCGCTACGGTCATCGATCCCTCCCCCTTTACCGATCCTGCGCGGCGAAGCGCGGCGCGCGACGATTGTTCGCCCCGGCTCAGCGCCCGCCGCCGTAGGCCCCGGCGATCGCCCGGACATTGAAGGCCAGCATGTCCAGGTAGGTCGGCGCGTCGCCGTTGGCGAGGGTCAGCGAATCGACGTAGAGGGTGCCGCTGAAACGCGCGCCCGTCTCCGCCGCCACCTGCTGCATCGCCTTCTCGTTCACCGTGCTCTCGCAGAAGACGAACGGGAAGCCGCCCGCGCGGACCCGCTCGATCACCGTCTTCACCTGGGTCGGCGTCCCCTCCTGATCGGCGTTGATCGCCCACATGTACAGCTCGGTCATCCCGGCGTCGCGGGCGAGGTAGCTGAACGCCCCCTCGCAGGTGACCAGCGCGCGCTGTGCGGCGGGAATGCCCTTCAACGTCCCCGTGAGTTGCGCTTCGAGCGGCGCGAACTTGGCGATGTAGGCGGCGGCGTTGGCGGTGTAGGTCGCCTCGTTGGCCGGGTCGAGCGCGACGAGCGCCTTGCGAATGTTCTCGACGTAGATCGCGGCGTTGGTCAGCGACATCCAGGCGTGCGGATTCGGGCGATCCTGGTACGGTCCTTCCGCGATCGGGATCGGCGTGATCCCGGCGCTGACAGTCGCGGACGGCACATTCTTCAGCGCCCCCATGAACTTCTCGAACCAGCGCTCCAGATCCAGGCCGTTATTCAGCACCAGATCGGCCTTCTGGGCGCGCACGATGTCGCTCGGGGTCGGCTCATAGTCGTGGATCTCGGCACCCGGCTTGGTGATCGACTCCACGATCGCCGCGTCCCCGGCGACGTTCTGCGCCATATCGGCGATCACGGTGAAGGTGGCGAGGACGCGCTTCTTGCCGCCCCCACCACTCGTCGCGCCACCCCCCCCGATGGCGTTCGACGCGGCATTCGGCGTGCCACAAGCGGTCAGCAACAACGCGATACTCACAAGTATCGGGAGAAAATAGAGTGACAGACGTTTCGACATCGTACCTCGCAAGGTGCCGCTCGGCACCATAGTCGCGAAGCAACCGCGCTGTGCTTGCTTCACGAAACCACTATTTAGATGTGTCTAAACATATACCAGAAGCGACACAAAATCAACCCTTTCGGAAAATTGCTTTAGGTAAGTCTAAATAATCCGGCGCGGGAATGCCGGTGGGGAGATTCGAGGCTCTTCAACGCCCCCACAATCGGGCGGGCTGCAGCAGCGGGACGATACCGCCGCTATCAGCCCCACCAGCGCACCGTGCAGATTACGCCGAGCGCCGCCAGCGCGAGCCAGAGGGCGACGATAATCGTCGCCGCGATCCGTCCGAGCCCTTGCCCCTCGTCCAGTCGCCGCCCCGCCGCGCGACCCTCCGCCAACACATCGGGCGGGATCCGCCGGATCGCCAGCGCCACGCCGAGCGGCAGGAGGAGCAGATCGTCCAGATAACCGAGGATCGGGATCACGTCGGGGATCAGGTCGGGCGGGCTGAACGCGTAGCCGACGACGCAGACGACCACCACCTGCGCATACCAGGGCACGCGCGGATCGCGATACGCCAGATAGAGGGCGTAGACTTCCCGCTTCAACCATCGCGCCCAGGCTCGCCACCGTTCGCCCACACGTCCTCCCCGCTCATGATTCACGGCCATGCTACTATACGGTGACCTGACCCGAACGGAATAGGCAGCGAGGGAACCATGATCCAGACGCGCTTCACCACTCTCTTCGGCATCGAACACCCGATTCTCAATGCACCGATGGCCGGGGCGGCGACCGCCGAACTGGCGGCGGCGGTCTCGGCGGCGGGCGGACTGGGGATGATCGGCGCGAGCGTTTCCGGCGGGCCGGACTGGCTCCGCGAGCAGATCCGCCTCGTCCGCGCCCGCACCGACCGCCCATTCGGCGTCGGCCTTATCTCCTCCGCACCCGACACGGCGGCGCTGATGGCGGTCGTGCTGGAGGAGCGGGTAGCGGCGGTCAGCCACTCCTTCGCCGATCCCACCCCCTATGTCGGCCCGGCGCACACGGCGGGGATCAAGGTGCTGGCCCAGGTGCAGACGGTGGCGGGGGCGGCGCAGGCGGCGCGGGCGGGGGTGGACATCATCGCCGCGCAAGGGAGCGAGGCGGGCGGGCACACCGGCGGCGGCGGCGGCTCCCTGCCGCTGATCCTGGCGACGCTCTCGGTGGCCGGTGACATTCCGGTGCTGGGGGCGGGCGGCGTCGGCGACGGGCGCGGGCTGGCGGCGGTCCTGCTGCTCGGGGCGGAGGGGGCCTGGATCGGCACCCGTTTCGTCGCCAGCCGAGAGAGCGTCTACGGCGAGTCGCGCAAGGCCCGCATCGTGGCGGCGGGGGCGGACGACACCCTGCTCACGCGCGCCTACGACCTCGCGACCGAGGCTCCGTTCCCACCGGGGATCGTGGAGCGCGTCGTCCGCAACGACTTCACCGCCACCTGGCACGACCGCGACGCCGAGATCGTGGCGCGGCGCGCGGAGGTGCGCGCCCAACTCCGCGCCGCCCCCGCCGGGGATACGCAGATCACCAAGGTGGCCGCAGGCACCGTCGCCGGGATCATCGACAGCATCGAGCCCGCCGCCGACATCGTCCGCACCATCATCGCCGACGCCGAGCGCATCTTGCGCGAGAGGCCGGGGCAGTTGCTCGGGTAGACTGCGCGGCCAGGAGATTAGGATGAGCACAGCGCATCGACCCAGAGTGCCCTAATGCGCCGTTCCTGAAGTACGGTGCAAATAGCAGGGTGCGTACGTACTACTGCTATTTGCTATTAGCGTAAGAACTGCGCGCTTACTGATGTGTACCATATTTGAGGAATGATGCACTAATTTTACAACGTGACTTGGTTCAGGAGGAGTCGAGCAAGCGCTGGAGCAGGCGCAACCGCCGCTTGCGATGGGCGCAGGCCGCCGCGTAATTGCGGCGTTGCACGTCCCGGACGAACGCGAGCA
>JAABUN010003200.1_pt1 | contig 26233 bp, 23 predicted proteins | sample 5559311 | NCBI WGS metagenome assembly JAABUN01 (sample SAMN10711877, study PRJNA513370) | rock metagenome | isolation source: Antarctica rocks | place: Antarctica: Victoria Land, Siegfried Peak sud
TGGTTGTGCTGCGTGCCGTCCGGGTCGCGGGACCAGAACACCATCACGAACGGCTTGGCGCGCGCCTTGAACAGCGGCAGCACCACCTGCGTGGCGGCCGTGGCGAAGTATTGCTGCTGGAAGATGTTGGCGACTTTGGTGCCCGGCACCGTGCTGGTGCCGGACGCGCCGTTCGCCCCGCGCCCTGGCGCAGCCGTCGGCAGGCCGGCCGCCGTGAGCGCCGCCTGCACCTCGGACGACAGCGGGATGCCTGCCGCGCTGCCGGTCGCGTCGTCGATGTTGATCGTCAGTTGGCCGGTGGCCTCGGTCGCGTCGAAGATGTGGACCGGGCCGACCTTGCCGATGGTGGCCGTGGAGTAGCCTTGGGCGCGCGCGGCGGCGACAATGGCCGTCTCGTTCAGGTAGTTGCCGCCGAACTGCTGGTTCATCTGGCCGATCACGGCGTCGTTCTCCAGGAACGGCGTGACCGTGTTGCCGCCCGCCGGCACCCGGAAGCCCGAGTAGATCGTGTTCGAGAAGTCGCCGGTGTCGCCCAGCAGGTGACCGGTCGCCATGGCCGAGGCGTTCGCGGTGGTGAAGGTCGGGAAGATGGAGTGCGTGTTGGTGAACCGCACCCCACCTTGCAGCAGCGCGCTCATGGCCGGCGCCGTCTGCGGCGTGACCGAGGTCGGGCGCAGCCCGTCCGCCACGAACAGGATGACGTTGTGCTGGGCCGTCTGTGCCGCAGCGCCCGTGGCCAGCGCCGTGCTGACCAAAAGGCCGCTCATGAACTTCCGCATCCGCCTGCTCTCCATCGAGACTGTCAGGAAGTGTTATGCAGGCCGGACGCGCTTCGTGGCCTCTTAGAACGGTTAAAGTATTATGAATCTTTGTCGCACGGGGCCGCGCGCCGTCGCTGCCCCGAAGCATGTTCAGATCAGGCAGCTCTACTTGGGCCGAACACTTGCTCGCAAAAACTGGGACCACCCCGGTTCGGTGGACACCGATGACGCTTTTGCGCGAGGTGTTCGCTTATGCCCAAGTCACGCCCCACCCTACTCACCTAAACTGCGGCGCCAACTGGTCGAGTTGGTCCGCGCCGGCCGGGATCCTGAGGAGCTGGCGCGGGAGTTCGAACCGACGTCGCAGGCGATCCGCAACTGGGTCCTGCAGGCCGACTGTGAACAAGCGCCGAACCGGGGCTCTCCCGCACTTTTGGTGCAGGACAAGCGAGGCGCTTGGCCAGTAGCTTATTGAAACGGCTTGAGATTTTCGGCTTGCTTCCCGCGCTGCCGTCGGCTTGTGACGCTGGTAGCAATCAAAGTCGAAAGACGCAGTCTACTCAGAGGTTTGCGGCCCACACAGGTCTCAAGCTGCACCAAAAGTGCGGATGAACCACAAAGGCGGGGCAATCCCAGGGCACCGGGGCGTTGGCAGTGTCGGTCGGGCTGGGCCTGGCCTCGACCGCCGCGCTTTTGGCGCTACGTACGACCTGGACAGTCGCCAATCCAGGCCCGGCCAGGATTGAGTGTCACCGTGCTTGAGCCGACGACGGGCCGGAACTGGCTGCGAATGCTCGGGCGTTTCCTGCTCGCATCGGCCATCGGGAACCTTGCCTCGGAGGTCGTGCAGTTCCCGCTCTATACGCTGTGGCACACGGGTACGGCGTATGAGATCGCCCTGATGGTTCTGCACTGCGCGGCGGGCGACGTGCTGATCGCGTTCGTTGCGGTCGTCGCCGCCCTGCTCGCGGTCGGCAGCCCGTCTTGGCCCGAACAGCGGTTCGCAGCGGTGATGTTGGGCACCGTGGCGGCGCGGCGCCGGGCTGCTGCTGGCCGGCCTCAGGCGGCGGTTCCCGCATGTCACCCTGGTCTGGGCCGACAGTGCCTACCAACAGCGCCTACCAGGGGCTGAAAGCCTGGCTGGCCGAGACGCTGGGCTGGACGCTGACGATCAGCAAGAACTGGTGGACCGGCCTGCGCGGCATGTGGGTGGCACCCGGCCAGCAGCCGCCGGAGCTGCCCCGTGGCTTCCACATTATCAAGTGGAGGCGGGTGGTGGAGCGGACATTCGCTTGGATCGGGCGAAACCGGCGCATGAGCCGAAACTACGAACGCCTGATCAAGACCAGCGAGATGCCCCTGTATGCCTCAATGACGCGGATAATGCTCAGGGACTTGGCGAAATGAACATGGCTTAATTGCTCAACAGCCTCTTACGCCAGCGTCGGGTCCAGCCGGTCGCGTAGCCAGTCGCCCAGCACGCTGACGCTGAACGTCGTCAGCACCACCACCGCGCTGGGCGCCAGCAGGATCCAGGGTGCGCGGGTCAGGTACTCGCGCCCGTAGCCGATCATGTTGCCCAAGGACGTCATCGGTGGCTGGATGCCAAGTCCCAGGAAGGACAGCCCGCTTTCCAGCAGGATCACTTCGGGGAAGGACAGCGTCGCCGAGACGATCAGCGTGGACGCGATGTTGGGCAGCACGTGCCGGGCATAGACCCGCCATGGCCCGGCGCCCAACCCGCGCACCGCGGCCGCATAGCCCTGCGCGTCCGCCTGAATGGCCAGGCCGCGGGCGATCCGTGCATGGCGCTCCCACCCGTACAGTCCCATCAGGCACACGAACAGCGGCAAGGAGTTGCCGAAGAACGCCAATACCGCCAGCGCCAGGATCAGGAATGGCAACGCCGCCTGGAAATCGACCAGCACCAGCACCGCTTGCTCCACCCAACCGCGGAACTGCGCGGCCAGGAACCCCAGCAACGTCCCCAGCACTGCCGCCATTGCCGTGGCGCCGAAGGCGATCAGGAGCGAGATGCGGACCGACACCACCAGGCGGGACAGCACGTCCCGTCCCAATTCGTCCGTGCCCAGCAGGTGCGCGGCCGTGCCGCCGAAGCCAAGGGGCGGCGCCAGCCGGTTCCGCAGGTCGAACTGCGTGATGCCGTAGGGCCGCACTTGATCTGCGAACACCGCCACGAGGAGCACCAGCGCCACCCAGGCCAGCGCGGCTGCGGCCAGGGCCGGCACCGGCACGCGCCGCTCCGTCGGCAGCGGCACGGCTATGCCTGACATCTAACCACGCTCCATCAGCGCACCGCCCGCAACCGCGGGTCAAGCAGCCCGTAGGCCAAGTCCACCAGCAGGTTCGCCCCGACCATGGTGGCCGCGACCAGCAACAGGATGCACTGGACCACAGCAAGGTCCCGGTTGGATACGGCGACCACCAGCAGCCGCCCGACACCGGGCCAGGAGAACACGCTTTCCACCACTACGGCGCCGGCGATCAGGCTTCCGACCATGAAGCCCACGATGGTGACGGTGGGAATCGCCGCGTTCGGTAGCGCGTGCCCGCGCACCACGGCCCGCCACGGCACGCCCTTGGCGAGCGCGGTGCGGATGTAGGGCTGGCCCAGCACCTCCAGCATGGCGCTGCGGGTGAAGCGCGCCAGCACCGCCGCGCCGCCCACGCCCAGCGTCACCACCGGCAGCACGGCGCTGAGCGGGCTGTCCTGCCCGCCGGACGGCAGCCAGCCCAGCCTCACCGCGAACACCAGCACCAGCACCAATCCCAACACGAAACTCGGTATCGTGAACCCGGCCACGGCGGCGGCCATCACCAGCCGGTCCGTCAGGGACCCGCGGTGCAGCGCCGCCTGGACACCAGCCGGAATGCCGACGCCTACCTTGATGAGCAGCGCCGGCACCGTCAGCGCCAGGGTTGCCGGCACGCGCTCCCACACCAGGGCCGCCGCCGGCCGCCCGTCGCGCATGGACTGGCCCAGGTCGCCCTGCAGGATGTTGCCGACGTAACTGAGATACTGGACCCATAGCGGCCGATCCAAGCCCCAGGCCTGGCGGAACGCGGCAATCGCTTCCGCCGGGGCGTCCACGTTCAGGATCAGCATGGCCGGGTCGCCGGACAGGCGCAGCACCACGAAGGCGAAGGTGACGACCAGGGTGATCGTCAGCAGCGCCCGGCCCAGCCGCAGCAGGAAAAACCGGATCATGCGCCCCAACCACGCGGCGACAGGTCCAGGAAGAACGACGGCGACGCCCGCCAGGGCAGGTTCCGGCGCTTGGCGGTGAAGCTTGCGTTCTGGTGCAGCACGATGTAGGCCGGGTCCTCCCGCTCGCAGACCTGCAGCATCCGCGCGAAGGTGGCCCGGCGCCGGGCGGGGTCGGTGCTCCCCTCCAGCACGGCCGAGAGCGCGTTCATCTCCGCGTTGCTCCATTCGCCGTTGGTCTGCTGCGCACCGTCCGGCCCGTGCTGGTTCACGATGCTGGACATGGGGTCGTCAAACACCGCGCTGTTGGACCAGTCCCGCACCCCGCGCACCGGCGCCGTGGCCAGCACCTGGGACCAGTTCTCCTTGACCTCGATGCGCGCCTCGATCCCCACGGCCCGCCACATCTCCGCCAGCACCTGCGCCGTGGACACCTCCGCCGCGTAGTAGTTGTTGCGGATGCGGTAGGGGATCGGTTCGCCGCGGTAGCCCGCCTCCCGCAGCAGCGCCTGGGCGCGGGCGGGGTCATAGGCCGGCACCGTCCAGCCCTCGATGAACATCGGACCGTAGAACTCCCACTGCAGCCCCGGCGGCACCCGCGTCCGCCCGGCCCACAGCCCGTCCACGATGGCTTGCCCGTCCACTGCATGGGCCATCGCCAGCCGCACCCTCGGGTCGCGCAGCGCGGGGTGGTGGTGGTCGAAAACGACGATGCGGTGGTTGGGCACGGGGCCGCCGACGACCTGCAGGCGTGGGTCGCGCTCGATCCCCGCGATCCCGTCCGGCGGGATGTCCGTCGCCAGGCCGTACTCGCCGGACAGCAGCCCGTCCATGCGCGCCGCGGCCTCCGGCACCTCCAGGAAGCGCACCTGGCGTAGCGGCGGACGTCCGCCCCAGTATGCGTCATGCGCCTCCAGCAGCAGGACATTGTCGGGGCGGAACTCGGCAACCTGGTAGGGGCCGGTGCCGATGGGCCGCCGGGCGAACGCCGCCCAACCCGCCGCAAGCGCGCCCGCCGGCACGACCTCGCTGCCACCCGCGGCCAGCCGGCCCTCCAGTGTCACGTCCGGGGTGCGGTTCAGCAGCCGCACGCTGAGCGGGGCGGTGGGGGTCACGGACTCCAGGGACGGCCAGTGGCGGCGCGCGACGGCGGGCAGGTCGGCGGGCAATGCCGCGCCGAACATGCGGGGGCCGAAGCTGTAGGCCACGTCCTCCGCGGTCAGGGTCCGTCCGTCATGCGTGGTGACGCCGGGCCGTAGGGTGATGTCGAGGGTGCGCTCGTCCACCCGGCGCCACTCGGTGGCGAGGGCCGGCACGCGCCCCAGCGCGCGCTGCTGGTCGCGCCCGATCAAGGTTTCCAGCACCAGGCCGACGTAGCGCTCGCTGGCGTTGCTCGACTGCTCGCGCAGCGGGTCCAGGGTGCCGGTGTTGGCGATCTTGGGCACGGCGACGGTCAGGGCGGGCCGTGCGGGCTGGCCGATGGCAAAGCGCGGCAGCGCGAGCGCCGCAGCGCCCAAAGGAGCACTTAGGGCGGCACGGCGGGTCAGCGTCATCCCGCGTCCCCGTGCACGACATGGCAGGCGACCAGGCGCCCATCCGGGATTGGCTTCAGCGCAGGGTCCCTTATCCGGCACGCCGCCACCGCCTGCGGACAGCGCGGATGGAAGGCGCAGCCCGGCGGGCGCGCCGCGGGGTTGGGCGGCTCGCCATGCAACACGATCCGGACCGCCTGGCGCGTCCCCGGCACGGGCACCGCAGACACCAGGGCGCGGGCATAAGGATGGGCCGGGTCGGCGAACACCAGGTCGGGGTCGCCCTGCTCCACCACCCGGCCCAGGTACATCACCGCGACCTCGTGGCTGACCTGGCGCACCACCTTCAGGTCGTGGCTGATGAACAGCATGGCCAGGCCGCGCGCCCCTTGCAGGTCTTGCAGCAGGTTGACGATCCCCGCCTGGATCGAGACATCGAGCGCGCTGACTGGTTCGTCCAGCACCAGCAGCGCCGGGCTGGTGGCGAGCGCGCGGGCCAGCACCGCCCGCTGCCGCTGCCCGCCCGACAGCGCGTGCGGGTAACGCGCCGCGAGGTCCGGGCGCAGGCCGACCTGCATCAGCAGGTCCGCGACCCCATCGCGAGGCAGGCCGTGGATTGCCAGCGGCTCCGCCACCTGGGCGGCGATGGTCATGCGGCGGTCCAGCGCGCCGAGCGGGTCCTGTGGCACAAGCTGCATCCGGGCGCGCATCCGCCGCCAGTCCCTGGTGCCGGCGGCGGGCATGGGCGCGCCTGCGAACCGCACGGCGCCCCCGTCCGGACGCTCCAGCCCCAGGGCCAGGCGCCCGGTGGTGGACTTGCCGCAGCCGCTCTCGCCGACGATGCCCAGGGTGCGGCCCGGGGCGACGGACAGGGTCACGCCGTCCACGGCGCGCACCGGAACCGGACGGGCGAAGGGGCTGCGGCGGGCAGCATATTGCCGGGCGACGCCGTCCAGCTCCAGCAGGGTCAAGCGTGCAAGCTCATGCGTATTCCGGCGTGCCTGCCATCGCGGCCTCGGCATGGATGCACGCGGCGCGGCCCTCGCCCACCCGGCACAGCGCGGGCACGCCGACGGCGCAGGCCGGCTCCGCCAAGGGACAGCGCGGCGCGAAAGCGCAGCCCGGCGGCAGGCTCCACGGGTCCGGCACGCCGCCGGGGATGGCGGCCAGGCGGCGGCGCGGCCCGGTCATGGGCGGCAGCGCCGCCAGCAGCCCGGCGGAGTAGGGGTGCGCGGGCCGGGCAAACAGCGCGTCCGCCGGGGCCTCCTCTACGATGCGCCCGGCATACATGACGCACACCCGCCCGCACATGTCGGCCACCACGCCCAGGTCGTGGCTGATCAGCACCAGCGCCATGCCGGTGTCCGCCCGCACCGTGCGCAGCAGGTCTAGGATGCCGGCCTGGATGGTGGCGTCCAGCGCGGTCGTCGGCTCGTCCGCCACCAGCAGCTCCGGACGGCCCGCGAGCGCCATGGCGATCATCACCCGCTGGTTCTGGCCGCCGGACATCTCGTGCGGGTAGGCGTCCAGCCGGCGCCCGGCGTCCGGGATGCCGACCTGGTCCAGCAGCCGCCGCGCCTCCGCCCGCGCCGCCGTGCCGTGCAGGCCCTGATGCAAACGCAGCGCCTCCGCCACCTGGCGGCCGATGCGGTGGACGGGGTTCAGGGCGCTAGCCGGGTCCTGCGGGATGGTGGCGATGCGCCCGCCGCGCACCCCGTCCATCACTGCGCCCAGCATGCCCAACAGCTCCTGCCCGGCCAGGCGGACGCTGCCCGACACGGCGGCCGTGCCGGGCAGCAGGCCCAGGGCGGCCAGCCAGGTGACGGACTTGCCGCAGCCGCTTTCACCGACCAGGCCCAGCGCCTCCCCGGGCATCACGTCCAGGTCCAGGCCGTGTAGCGCCGGCACGCCGCGGAAGGCGACACGCAGGCCGCGTATGCTGACCAGGGGCTGATCGGACAACGGCGCGTGCGTCATGGTGTGGGGCATCGGCTCCGGCCCGCTCCCCCGTCATTGCGAGGGGCGCAGCCCCGCGGCAATCCAGGGGCGGCAAGGGCAGTCCTCCCGGCCCCTGGATTGCCGCGCCGCAAGCGGCTCGCAATGACGGAGAGGACCATGCGCGGTCAGCCCCAATTCGCCGCCCGGAAGTCCATCGCGAACGTCGGTGCCGCCCGCCACTTCAGGCTGCGCGGCTTGGCGGTGAAGGTCGCGTTCTGGTGCAGCACGGTGTAGGCGGGGTCCTCGCGTTCGGTGATCTGCAACATCCGGGCGAAGGCGGCGCGGCGCCGGGCATGGTCGGTGCCGGTTTCCAGTTCGACCGAGAGACGGTTCATCTCCTCGTTGGTCCACTCGCCATACTGCTGCTGCTCGCCGTTGGGGCCGTGCTGGCTGACCAGCGAGGACACGGGGTCGTTGAACGTGGCGGAGTTGGACCAGTCGCGGATGCCCCGTGTCGGCGTGCGCTCGAAGATCTGGGACCAGTTCTCTTTCATGCCGAGCTCGACGTTCAGCCCGGCCTGCTGCCACATCTCTACCAGCACCTGCGCGGTCGGCACCTGGTTGGTGTAGTAGTTGTTCAGCAGCCGGTAGGGGATGGGGTCGCCCTTGTAGCCCGCGACCTTGACCAGCGCCCGCGCGCGGGCCGGGTCGTATTCCGGCACCGTCCAGTCCCGGATCAGCATGTCGCCATAGAAGTCCCATTGCAGGCCGCGCGGCACGCGGGTGCGCCCGGCCCACAGGCTGTCCACGATGGCGGTGCGGTCAATGGCGTGCGTCATCGCCTGGCGGATGCGCGGGTCGCGCAACTGCGGGTGGTTCTTGTCGAAGGCGGTGATGCGGTGGTTGGGGATGGTGCCGCCCTGCACCTCGAACACGCCCGATGCCTCGATGCCCGCGATCTGGTCCGGCGGGATGTCGCAGGCGAATTGGTATTCGCCCGCCAGCAGCCCGGCGACGCGGGCCGGCACCTCCGGCACCTCCACAAGCCGGATGCTGCGCAGCGGGGGACGGCCGCCCCAATACTCGTCATGGGCCTCCAGCAGCAGGGATACGTCCGGGCGGTACTCCCGCACCCGGTACGGCCCGGTGCCGTTGGGCGCACGGGCGTAGTCCAGCCAGCTTGCCGCCTCATCGAAGGCGCGGCGGCTGATGATGCCGCTGCCCCGGCAGGAGATGCGGCCTTCCATGGTCACATCCGGCGTCGCGTTGACGAAGCGCACGGTGTAGCGGTCCACGGCCTCCACCCGGTCCAGCGCCGGCCACAGCCGCCGGGCGACGGGCGGGACCTCTGCCGGCAACTGCTTGACGCGAGCGGTCGTGACCAAAGGGCCGCGTAGCGGCAGGGTGACGCCCTGCACGGTGGGGCGCGTCTCACCGAACATGCGCTGCGGGCCGAAGCTGAACGCCACGTCGTCGGCCGTCATCTCGTCGCCGTTGTGGAATCGGACGCCCCGGCGCAGGTCCAGCTCCACCGTGCGGTCGTCCACCCGGCGCCAGGCCGTCGCAAGGCCCGGCACCTGCTCCAGCGCGCCCTGGTAGTTCAGGTCGATCAGCCGCTCGACATACATCGTCGACATGCGGGTGCCGACGTTCGACTGTTCCCGCAGGTCGTCCAGCGAGTTGCTGTTGGCGATCTTCTGCACCGCGATGGTGATGGCCGGGCGCTGGTCGGACTGGCCGATGGCGAAGTGCGGCAGGGCAAACGGGGCGGCCAGGGCGGCGCCCCCGGCGATCAGGCTGCGGCGGGCAATCATGGCGTGGCCTCCTGGGAAGGGGTGCGGCACTCCAGCCCGGCGGGCGTGGAGCGGTAGCCTGTCAGCGTCCGGTCCGCATGGCACATGCGCCAGGAAAGGGCGCGTTGGGCGTAGCGGCGGACCGTGTCGGCATGGGCCGGGTCGTCCGCCAAGTTGCGGAACTGGTGCGGGTCGGCGCGCAGGTCGAACAGCAGTGGCGGCAGCGCGGCGAAGTGGACGTATTTCCAGTCTCTGTCCTGCACGACGCACAGGCTGCTCTCATCCATCGAGAGACCAAGCCCGGTCTCAGGCTGGGAGTAATGGACATCCCGGAAATCGTATTCGTAGTGCAGCGCGTCCCGCCACCCGGCCGGCGCGGGTCCGTGCAGCAGCGGCAGCAGGCTGGCGCCATCGCAGGCGCGCGGGACGGCGCCGCCGACGGCCTGCAGGATGGTGGGCATTAGGTCGATGCTTTCGGTGAACGCGGACTCGACCTGGCCGAACCGGGGGTTGGCGCGGGCATCCTTGACCACGAGCGGGATGCGGAAGCTCTCGTCGAAATAGCCGACCTTGCCCAGCAGGTGGTGGTCGCCGAGCTGCTCGCCGTGGTCGCTGGTGAAGATGACCAGGGTGTCGTCCCACTGGCCGGTCTCATCCAGGTAGGCGAAGACCTCGCCCAGCCGGTCGTCCACCTCGGTCATCATGCCGTAGTAGGTGGCGCGGAGCTGCCGGACGGTCGCCTCGTCCATGCCGGACGCCATGCCCTCCGCGCCCTGAAAGAACTTGCCCTGGTGCGTGTGGTGCAAGTACCAGCGCAGCAGCGGGTGCTGCGCCGCTTCCTGCTCCGGGGACGCCGCGCGGATGGGGGGCGGCATGTCGGTGGCGTCATACATCGCGTGATAGGGCGCGCTGGCGACAAACGGTGGGTGCGGGCGGTAGTAGCCCAGGTGCAAGAAGAACGGCTTGCCGTTGCGGCCGTGCAGGTAGGCCAGCGCACGCTCTGTGAAGAAGGCGCTGTCCGACAGCGCCGCCGGGATGCGGGCGGGGTGGGTGGTGGCGCCGCGGCTGGTTTCGTGGTCCGGCAGCCATACGTCGTCCCGGTTGGCCGGCAGCTTGTAGCCCTTCTGCGCCAGCCAGCCGAAGTAGCCGTCATGGTCCGGCTCAAACGCGCCGACGCTTCGAAACCCGTCCATGTTGTCGCCCAGCACCTTGAAGCGCGGGTCCGCCAGGCTGGTGGCACGGGGGTCCGGGGTGGTGGTGGTGTAGCCGACCAGCGCCGGGTCATAGCCGGCGACGCGCAGCGCGCGGGGCAGGGTGATGTGCCGGGCGTCCAGCGGGACGGTGTTCTGCACCGCGCGATGGTTCATGGCATACAGCCCGGTCAGCAGGCTGGCGCGGGCGGGGCCGCAGGGAACGGTGGTCGTGACGTGGTTGCTGAACGTCACGCCCTCCCGGCACAGCCGATCGAGGTTCGGGGTGCGGAGGTGCTGGCACCCCAGCCAGGGCACGCAGTCCGCGCGCCACTGGTCCACGACGATCAGCAACACGTTCTTGGCCATGAAGTCCCCGTTGTTGCCCGAGGGGTGTTTATCCGCCTGGTTTGACAGCCCTGTTACGGCTTTGGGTCAGGCGTGTGACATTCGGCGTTGGACCGGGCCGGACATAGACGTTCCGCTCCGGCGTTCACAGGAACCGGAGGCTGCGATGCCACTCAGGTCGAAGCGGAGCTAAAGCAGTTCGTCCACCATGCGCAGGCTGAGAGGAAAGCGGAAGTAGAGCCAGACGGCGTGGCTGATGATCTCAGCCGGAAAGCGGTAGCCGGCGTAGCTGGGGCAGGCAGGTGTCGTCATCCCGCCCGCCTACCCGCATCAACACCATCTCACAAGCCGCCCGGCAACCAACTTGACGGTGCCTGTCCCACGCCTCCCGCCGGATGCCAGGTGCGAAACTTTGCTAAACTGTCACGCTCTGGCGATCATGCCCGCTCATTAAAACAGACAAGGTATCTCCTAATGCCTCGTCCGTTGCTGCCTGGGGTCAAGCTGCTTCGAGACCGCTTGGCCATGCGGCGGGCTGCGTCCAGGAACAGCCTGCCCCGAGCGGCGCCGGACGTTGCCGTGCCGGGTCCGTTTCAATCCAAAGGTGCCGCATGAAAAAGCTTTTGCTCTCCTTCACCCTGATCGCGGCTGCCGCCGCCGGCCCGGCCCGCGCGGCCATCATTGGTGCGACGTTCAATGGGACCGTTGCGTCGCAGAGCGGCACGAGCGCAACCGTCGGCCAGGCGATCACCGGCGAGTTCATCTATGACACCCTCCTCGGCGCCTACACCAGGTTCACCATCGGCGGCGCGTCCATCTCCGCCGGCTACGCCTCCCGGGCAACCCTGACGCCCGACCGTTTCTCGGCACTGTTCCAGGCGCAGATCTCGCCGGTGTCGCAGGGCGGGACGGTCAACCAGACCTTCACGGTTGACCTGGAGGGCCTCAGCCCCTGGACGGCCGCCAACGCCGTCGCGGTGCTGGCCTCGGCGCAGCTTGCGACCAACCTCGACACGGCCGGCAACCCGGCCAGCGCGTTTCCGAGCACGTTCGGCTACAACCTCTCGAACTCCGACGGCAGCGGCACCCGGCGGGTCAGCGCCAATCTGGCTGCCATACAGGTGACCACCGCCAACGTGCCCGAGCCGGCGAGCCTTGGGTTGGTCGCGGCGGCGCTCCTGGGTCTTGGCTTCGGCCGGCGCCGCGCCTGATTGCGGACACGGGCGCGGCCGGCTGGCAGCCGTGGCCCGTGGGCAGCCTGGACGGCGGTCGCGGGGTTGCAGGGTCGCGCTGTGCTGCGACCCTCTCGTAATCAATGCCAGGCGCCGGCGTTCCTGCCCAAAGACAGATGCGTGATCGAGCGCAGTTGTCTCTGTATCAGAGCGCCGGCGGAGGGTTATTTCACTTAAGCAAAGGATCTGGTTCATGGGCGCGCACTCATTATTCAGGCTAGGCCGGTCCACGCTGCTTGGCGCCACTGTGCTGTCGGGCCTGGTGCTGACCGCAACTGGAACTCGCGCGGAGATCTCCACTGGCCAGGCAGGAAACAACGGCCAGTTGCCACTACCAACCGGGCAGTATGTCACTCCCACCCTTCCGACAGGCGCCAATATCCAGTTCCTGAACCCGGGCCTGGCCGACTTCCCGTCCCACGTCGTCGGCGACGCGGTCAAGACGGCCGTAAGCCCGGACGGCACCACCCTCCTGGTGCTGACGAGCGGCTACAACCGCCTGAACGACCGGGTCACAGGCAACCAGATCAACGCGGATTCGAACGAGTATGTGTTCGTGTTCGACGTGTCGGGCACGAACCGTGCCGCCCCGGTCCAGAGGCAAGTGCTGCAGGTGCCGAACACCTATGTCGGACTGGTCTGGACGCCGGACAGCGCGACGTTCTACGCGGCAGGCGGCGTTGACGACTTGGTGAACGTCTTCACCAGGGCCGGTGGGGCGTTCAGCCAGGTGGCAACGATCCCGCTCGGCCATGCGAACACCGGCATCGGCCTGCGCGTGCGGCCGGCTGCCGCGGGCCTCGGCCTGTCCACGGACGGAAGCGTGCTGGTCGTCGCGAACATGTATAACGACTCGATCTCGGTGATCGACACCGCGACCCGCACGGTGCGGTTCGAGTATGACCTGCGCCCCTACAACACGACGGCTGGATCAGACGGCGTCCCAGGGGGCGAGTATCCCTTCACCGTGGCCGTGAAGGGCAACGACACCGCCTATGTCTCATCCGTCCGGGACCGCGAGATCGTCGTGGTCAACATTGCCGGCACTGGCCCAAGCCGCCTGGTCAAGCGCATCCCGGTCGGCGGCAGCCCGAACAGCATGATCCTGAACGGCGCGCAGTCGCGCCTGTTCGCGACGCTGGACAACACCGACCAGGCCGTGGTGATCGACACCGCGTCGAACGCGGTGACGGAGGCGATTGACACCATCGCCCCGCCGGGCCTGCTGGCCAGCGCGACGCGCTACACCGGCGCCGGCCCGAACAACCTGGCGCTGTCGCGGGACGAGCAGACGCTCTACGTCACGAACGGCGGCGCGAACTCCGTGGCGGTGATCCCGGTGTCCGGACCGGCGCCGCACCAGGTCAGCGGGCTGATCCCGACGGCCTGGCTGCCGCACTCCATAAGCCTGAGCGCCGATGGCGGCTTCGCCTACATCGTGAACGGCAAGAGCGACCCCGGGGCCAATCCTGCCAACCTGTATGGCAACACGGACCTCCTGACGACGGCCACCTACCCGCAGGGCAACGCCGTGGCCCTCGCCCAGACCAACGGCGCGAACCAGTATGTGCTGCAACTGAACAGGGCGGCGCTGGTGTCGCTGCCGGTGCCCCAGGCCGGCGATCTGCCGCTGCTCACCAGCCAGGTCGCGGCCAACAACCGGTACGGCATCGCCGGGGACCCGACCGACGCCGCGGTGATGAACGGGCTGCGCAGCCGGATCAAGCACGTCGTCTATATCGTCAAGGAGAACCGGACCTACGACCAGGTTCTTGGCGACCTGCCGAACGGTGCCAACGGCGACCCGTCGCTGGCGGTGTTCGGCCGCCGCGTGACGCCGAGCCAGCACCGCATCGCCAGCAACTTCGTGACGCTCGACAACTTCTTCACGGCGGGCGACGTGAGCCTTGATGGCTGGTCGTGGAGCACCCAGGGCCGCACCACCGACAGCGTCGGCAAGAACATGTCGGTGAACTATGCCGGCCGCGGCTTGTCCTATGACACGGAGGGGCAGAACCGCAACGTGGCGGTCGGCAACCCGACCGTCGCAGCGCGGGAGGCGGCGCTGCCGAGCTACGCGGCGCAGTTGGCGAGGCTGAAAGGCGGCGCGGCCAACGTGCTGCCCGGGGTGGCCAACGTCGGCTCCGCCGATGCGCCCGGCCGGGTCCAGGGCGGCTACATCTGGGACAGCGCGCTCCGCGCTGGACTGAGCGTGCGCAATTACGGGTTCCTGGTTGACCTCACCCGCTACTTTGCCCCGGGCACCCCCATCTTCGTGCCGCCGACGCTGCGCACGCCGTCCGCCACCGGCACCCAGGTGGCGTTCCCGAACAACCCGACCCTGATCCCGCTCACCGACCTCTACTACCGTGGCTACGACAACGCGTTCCCGGACGTGTGGCGGGCCGAGGAGTGGAAGCGCGAGTTCGACCAGTTCGTGACCGACGGGAACCTGCCGAACCTGACCCTGCTCCGGCTCAGCCACGACCACACGGGCCAGTTCGGCAGTGCGGTCGGCGGCTTCAACACGCCGGAGACGCAGGTGGCCGACAACGACCTGGCGGTCGGCCGGGTCATCGAGGCGATCTCGCAAAGCCGGTATGCCGCCGATACGCTGGTCTTCATCCTCGAGGACGACGCCCAGGATGGTCCCGACCACATCGATGCCCACCGCAGCACGGCCTATGTCGTGGGGCCTTACGTCAAGCAGAACGCGGTGGTCAGCACCCGCTACAACACCGTGAACATGCTGCGGACCATGGAGGACGTGCTCGGGATCGAGCACCTCAACCTGAACGACGCCTACCAGCGTCCGATGTCCGACGTGTTCGACCTGGAGCAGGCAAGCTGGAGCTTCACTGCGGTTGCGTCCCCGCTCCTGCGCAACACCCAGGCCTCCCTGCCCGGCATCAAGACCCTGTTCGCCGAGGGATCAAGCCTTCCCACGCATGACGCCGCATATTGGGAGCATGCGACGCGAGGCTTTGACTGGACATCCGAGGACCGCGTTCCGGCCGACCTCTTCAACCAGGTCTTGTGGGAGGGCCTGATGGGTGGCCGTCCCTATCCCGTCGTGCGCACCGGCTTGAACCTGAGCAGCAGGGCCGACCGCTAGAGGACGGCGGGGCGGACCCGGGTTCAGGTTCGCCCCATGCTTCCCGGCCTTGTCGTCTGAAAGCCGCAAGCCGGGTGCTTTTGCATGGATCTTGCCGGTGGCGCCGTAGACTGGCGTGGCGCGCGGATCGATGCATGCAGTTTCAAAGACTTAAAAAGTGTCAGAAGTGTCAGAAGCGCATTTGGGTTTAGAATTGGCGTAGTTCGTATCGTAATGAACGCGACTTGACCGCTAATTGCGAACTCTTATACCGGGCCGCATAAGAGTTGACCTGTCCCCTTCGTGCCGCTCAGCACAGGCAGAGATGCGCCGAAACCAAGTCAGGACCTATGCGGGCCGGTATTAGTGTCTGTCCGGGATCATGTCATTGAACACATTTGGTATCTCTCCCGTGGACGGTAGTCCGGATAGGGCCTGCTCACTCGATGCGTGCTGCACTCCGGTCCTTCGTCCTATGCAAGCCCGCGCGCCGCGAAGAAACGTTTTCAACGACATGACACTCTATCTCTGGGTATAGAATCTATACACCTGACCCGTTCGCGCCGTTTCCGGGCAGCGGCAGCGCCCGCGGCGGCACCGGGGTGCTCTGCACGATGCTGGTGGTGGTCTGGCCAAAGGCCAGGAACTGGTCCAGCACCTCGTCGAGCTGGTCTAGCCCCGGCAGGTGGACCTTCATCACGAAGCAGTCCTCCCCCGTGACGCGGTGGCACTCCACGACCTGTGGCAATCGGCGGGCCAACTCCGCCACCTTCGGAAGCTGCCCCGGCGCGGGCCGCACCCGCACGAAGGCGCACACGGCGTAGCCCAGCGCCGCCGGGTCCAGGTCCATGCGGCAGCCCCGGATGACGCCGGCCTCCTCCAGCCGCAATACCCGCTCGCGCACCGCGGGCGCGGACATGCCGACGCGGCGGGCCAGCTCGGACGTGCCCATGCGCGGGTCGGCGCATAGCAGGCGCAGCAGCTCCACGTTGCAGGCGTCGCGTAACAACTCCGATACTTGAAGGTGCATAGAGCATCTTCCTTGCTGACCTGAATGCAAAATCAGCATACGGCCTTCGGGTCAGCATTCACCAGCCCAGCCCAGCGTGCAACCGTTGGGGTATGCCCCCAAGCACTCTTGCCGCAACGGACAGCGCCCCACCCTCACTCGCCGACCGTGTGCCGCCGCACGCCTACTCGCCTACTTCCTGGTCAACGCCGTGTTCCACTACCTCGGCCCGTCCTTCGCCGTGCTGCTGTTCGCCCGTCTTGCCCCGCCCGGCGTGGCCTGGCTGCGGATCGCCAGCGCCGGGCTGGTGTTCGCGGTCTGGCGCCGGCCCTGGCGGCTGTTCGCGGCCCTGCCGCGCCGGGACCAGGCCATCATCACCGCGCTCGGCATCGTGCTCGCGGCCATGAACACCCTGTTCTACGAGGCCATCGCCCGCCTGCCGCTCGCCACCATGGGCGCCATCGAGTTCCTCGGACCCATCGCCGTCGCAGCCTGGGGGATGCGGACCCGGCGCAACGCCGCCGCCCTGCTGCTCGCCGCGGCGGGCGTGTACGTGCTGACCGGGGTGCCGCTATAGGACGGGTGCTGGATTCACTCTAAGCGGGGTGGACCGGGAACACGGGCCGGAAGACACCTGTCCCATTTGATCTCTCGCGGCTGGACGAGCGGCAACCCCTTGATCTAGCTCGTGCCTGCTCTGTCGCAGAAAGCCTAGAGTTCACCTGAGACGCCGCCCACCGCCTGGCTCAGGCCGCAAGTTCTCCGAGTTGTTCCAAACACTTATGCCTAAGGAGCCGTCATAAAATAATCGCGCCTCTTACTAATATTATATCGTTGAAATTGCTAGGTTATTTTTTGAAGAGTAGCGCGGTTACTTTATGACGGCTCCTAAGCGTGAATCCAGCACCCGTCCTATGGCGGCACCCCTAGTTGTAGCGACCCGAGATCATCCGCGCTCCAGCGCGAAATCTTGGGCGCTTCCGGCTCCACATCGGGTGGGACAGGTGCCGCATCGGCGCGGGCTACGCAGGCCATGTTGACTCCTAATCCCCCGCTAGTTAACGTTAAATTTACTGAAGCGTAACGCATTAAGAATGAATGGTGGAGCCGCGTGGGATGCTCTCACGCCACAATCCACTCACCCCTGGGAGGGACTGTCCATGCGGCCAATCACACGGTCAGCTCAGGTGATCCCTGCGCTGTGTCTCACCCTGGCGCTTGGCACGGGCCAAGCCCTTGCGGCGCCGATCTACTCCCTCACCGCCCTTCTTCCAGTCCCGGCCAGCGCGAACAACATCGAGGGTGGGAAATTCACCTCCTACGACATCGGCGATTTCGTCGGCACCACCCAGAACTACTACCTGGCCGACCGGTCGAACGCCTCGATCGACATCTACTCCGCCGCCACCAACACCTTCGTGGGCCGGATCGGCGGCACCGGCAACCTGTTCGTCGGCGTCAACCCCGCGCCACCAGCCTCGATCAACAACAGCATCTCCGGACCGAACGGGGTTATTCCCGTGAGCCTGAACGGTCAGAGCCTGCTGTATGCCGGCGACGGGAACAGCACCCTGAAAGGGTTCAACCTCAGCAACGGCAACACGCCGCTTCCGGGCACGCCGATTGTGACGGGAACCCCCGCTGACAAGCGCGCGAACGAGGGCGCCTACAGCCCGCAGAACCAGCGCCTGCTGATCGCCAACAGCTCGGCCGCGTCGCCTTACGTGAGCCTGATTGACCCCGCGACCAACGCGATTGTGGCGAAAACCTTCCTCGACGGGACCAATGGCGCTCCGAAGGCTACCGCTGGCCTTGAGTCCAGCACATGGGACCCGACCTCGAACCGCTTCTACCTGTCTATCCCTGAGATCAACGGCGGCGGCCCGGGTGCGGTCGTTGCCATCGATCCGCTGACGGGCAAGGTGACGAAGACGTTCGACATGGCGGCATTCGGTTTCGCCTCCTGCGCGCCCACGGGCCTCGTCCACGGATCGGGAAGCCAGTTGCTGGTCGGCTGCGACGCCGGGCAGTCCATCATCCTGGACACCGCGGCCAACGGCGGCAACGGCTCGGTCGTGTCCATCCCGCAGGTATACGGTTCGGACGAGGTGCGGTTCGACCCGGTGAGGGACCTCTACTTCCTGGCCGCCCGCAACAACGGGGCCGGGCCGGTCCTGGGCATCATCGACGGCGCGACCGACACCTTCCTGCAAAGCTTGCCGACCGTGCCCAACGGCCACTCGGTTGCCGTGGACCCCGTGTCGGGCGAGGTGTTCGTGCCATTCGGCGGCGTCGCGGGCAACACCGTGTGCCCGAACGGGTGCATTGCCGTGTACAGCGCGTCGGCAACCAGCGTGCCTGAACCGGGATCGTTGCCATTGCTCGCCGCTGGCCTGGCCGGGATGGTCGGCCTGGTTCGGCACCGGCGCAAACTGTGAAGGGGCTTATCTCCTTCGAAGGTGCATGATCCCGCCACGCTTGCAAAGCCAAGCAGACGGATGCTGGGACTGCGAACGCACGCGAGGTCCGGGTCCGGCAGTCAGCGGCAGCTAGAAAGCGGCCACATATCTAGCGCAGCCGACCGTATCGCCGCTTCGGCAGGCATGTGGATGCCGTGCAGCAGCACCAGAACGAAGACCGTTGTCGCAGCGAGGCGCCTGATCCGCAGCCTTGAGGGTGGCGCACCTGCGAAACGGTCGGCGGCCATTGCGCCGCACACTCCGACCGCGCCACCCAAGGCGACCTCAAGGCCCGTATGCACGCCTAACGCCAATCGAGAGGCCCCGATGACGAGCGCAGCCAAAAGCGCACAGGCCAGGGTCCACCGGCCATGGCCAGTGGCGAGGCGCGCGGCCACGGCAAGCAGGCCGCCGTAGATCGCCGCGCCCGCGGCTGTGTGCCCGCTCGGGCTGTGGATGGGGTCGCCCGGCAGGATGTGACCGCAGGCCAGGAAGCACAGCTTGAGAACCAGCATCAAGGCCAGCGTTCCTGTAACCGCGGCAACCCAGGCCATCGTACCACGCCTCCATCCAGCCAGGGCGAACACCAAGGCGACGCCAGCCGCCAGCGGCAGCAGGACGGCCTGGTCGCCGAAGTCGGTCACAAACTGAGCGTATGGCATCATCGCTTCCGGCCCTGGCATGGGCGGCTTCAAGGTGCCACGGCAGATGCGACGCCGCAGGTGCGGTCCAGCAACTCGGTACCGTTGCCGCGGTCACCGGCTTCCTTGTTGACCTCGCGATCTAGGATGACGAACTCCGGTTGCCCGTCCACATCTAACCCGGCTATGACCAAGGTGTGCAGGCCCATGCGGCCCCTGGCGCCGGGCAAGCCAGCGGCCAGCAGCTTAAACGGGTCGTCGTTCCCGAGGCGCTCTCCCGAGACGCGCATCGCCATGTAACTGCGTCCAACCAGCGGAGCGGGGAATGGTGCCCACGCCGGGCCGACCTCGCCGCTGTGCCGACGCAGCGCCTCGCGCACGTCGGCTCGCAAGCAATCGACGTGGATGTGCAACTGCTCCTGGCTGCGGCCCTGGACGGAGTTGACGACGAGGCCGACGGCGTCGCGGGGCAAGGTGCGGCGAAGTTGCCCTTCGACGAAAGTCCGGGCGCCCCAGGCAGCGTCGAAGAAGTTCGGGGCGTCCGGGGCAAGGAGGGCCGGGTCTTCGATGCCGGTGATCCGTTCCGTCGGGATCAGCAAGAACTGGGCAACCCCGTTCAGGTCCTTGAGGATCGCGTAGCCGCGCCCGATCCCGCCGGACACGTCCACCAGGACGCACGGCCCCGGGTTGCCGTGCTGCTGCTGGTCAGGAACGCAGCGGTCGTGCATGATCTTCCAGAGCGCGTCCGGGTCCGCCGCCCGGCTTGGCCATGTGTTCGCGATCATGAACAGCGAAGCGGCAATTGCGGCGGCTGCCGTGCGTTGAATACCACCCAGCGTTCGTCCAATGCCCGTCAACCCTGGTCTCCCATCTCCCGCCTCGTGAGCAAACTTGGAGGCTCGCCCGAGGCGTGGGCGCTGTCCAAGCCCGTCGGCCCGAAACCGGCGACACCCCGGCTGGCGTGCCTCGTTCCTGACTGGTAGTGATCGTTCCGTCGGCAGCACATCGAGCGTAGGTCCCAAGGTGCCGCCGGGCGGTAAGGGCAGAATAGCCCCGCCAAGAACGAATGCGCCAATAGGGAAGGAACGCCATGAACAATGTCCAGGACAGACGTGCAGGAACACCGGGCGCCATACGACGCCTCTCTCAAACCGTCGTCACCCAGGTTCGAGCATAGCTCCGGACATCCGTTCGGAAGTGGCAGCAACCCGGTTCTAATGCGGGAAAGACGGCCTCTCCGCGTCCGTTGACGCCGTGACGGAGCGGGTAGTGGGTCAGTTTGAACCGAATTGAATAAGGTCCTACCACCTCACCCGTGCGCCGATCGTCTGTCGGTGGCACACCCGTCTTATGAGCACCTACAGAATAGTCCGCGCATCGCCGCCCCGCTTTGAGTGGATCGTCGTGCCCACGTCCCCGGACGACGGCACTCCAATTCAGGTCTTCAAAGAGGAGGCTGACGCTCAGGCGGTAGCCGATCGCTTGAACGCCGTCGAAGCCAGGTTGGAGGATTGCACATGACGATGAAGCGCACGCCCTACTCCCGCGATCCTGTGCGGCTTGGCAAGCCTCCTGGGCCGCTACAGCCCCCGCGATAGCACGGGCATTGAGTTGCGCCGCGTCGAGGGCCGTCCCGATCCGGCGGACCATGCGCTGCTTTGGTCCGTACAGGGACGGCTACATGCGATCTTCGCTGTCGAACATGCGAATTTTGTTGCGGAAGTAGGGCTGAACGGCTCACCGTGAGCGCAACGAACTCGGGTACCTGGGGAATGTCGGTTCGACATAACAAGGGCGAGCGTCTTCTCAAGACTTGCGGAGGGAGGAACCAATGAAGCGTCGTCTTCTCATGTGGATGGGGGTCACGGGTCCGCTCGCTCTCGCCGCCGGACCGGCCATTGCCCAGGCGCCTACCGGCGGTAGCAAGACCTATGTGCTTGTCTCTGGAACCTGGTGTGGGGGCTGGTTCATGAAACCGGTCGCCGAGGAACTAAGAGCCCAGGGGCACCACGTTTTCACGCCAACCCACACCGGGACGGGCGAGCGCAAACACCTGCTATCGCGCGATATCACGCTCGATACGTTTATCGTCGACGTGATGAACGTGATCGAGGCGGAGGAACTGAACGACGTTATTTTGGTTGGGCACAGTTCCGCGGGTCTCCCGGTCACGGGCGTGGTGGACCGAATGCCCGACCGCATTCGCCACCTTGTCTATCTTGATGCCTTCCTGGCTCAGAGCGGCCAAAATTTTCTCGACACGTTGCCACCCGAGGTGGCAGAGGCACGGCGGAAAGCAGTGAAGGAAATCAATGGCGTTCGAGTTCTTCCGTCACCGTCAGGCGGACCCGCCACTCCTGAAAACCCCATCGCGGCGTGGCTCCAGCGGCGAGGGACCCCACACCCGTTCTCGACCTTCGAGACACCCCTGGTGCTTCGACACCCAATCGGTAACGGTCGTCCGTGCACCTATGTGGCCTTCACTAAGTCGCCAAACCCGGCGCTCGAGCCAACCCGCACCTTGGCGCGGGCGCAAAAGGACTGGCATTTGGCGGAGTTGCTGCAAAACCATCCCGCCCCGGTATTCGCGCCGAAAGAAGTCGCGCAACTGCTAATGGGGATCAGTTGAAACGAACTGCCGTCCACTGTTGTCGTAGGGTTTTCGAGCCAACTTCCGCCTGAGGCAATCAGCTTGGCTTTCGAGACTGCACTCTACTCCACCTCTTTTCCAGACGAGAAAGGGAGGTAGACCGCGTCGGTCAAGATATTGTTTTAGGCCCCAGTAGAACAGGAAGGCTGCCAAGGAAAGAGGGACGCCGGTGTAGGGCGAAGACAGCAGGTCCGTACGCCAATCTATCTCCTAGGCTACCGTCGCCAGCAGCGGCTTGAGCGGTCTCAGTCTCCTGTCCCAATTTGGACCAATACACTTAGCGTATCCCGTGTTGTCCACATCGGTGACGAGATCAAAGCCTAGCTTTGTAGCCTCGGCGGGCCGAGTAGGATGCGTTAAGATTATGTCCAACCCGGATTTCAAACTGACCCACTACCACGGAGCGGGTAGCCTTGACTTCGCCAACAGGGTCCGGTCGTTTGACGAAGTGGTACGGCCTGTCAAAGGGAGGACAAGGCGCCCAGATCACCGGCATGCTGGGCAATGGGCGTTGTCGAGCTGGCGTCCGGTCCGATGACGCGGGCTGCGATCAACCGTCCCTTACATTTGTCACTTTGGGGAGCAACGGCCGAACGAGCGCCGGGAGTGCTGCCACCCCCGGCTTGGGACCTCAGTTAAGCTTGTCCACGTCGATCCCGATGGTGGCGGCGCCGATTGCCTGTCCCGTCTTGGGGTCCTTGATCGTCAAGCTGACCTGCGAAATGTTGCGGCCGTCGTCCGGCGCCACCTTGTCGATGAAGATGGCGTCGCTGGCCGTGCCGTATGTCTTCCAGTACTTCGCCTCGTCGCCCTGATTGAAGTCCTGCGTCACGTCGGTCTGGGCGACGTTCAGCCCGTGGTTGTCGAACACGAAAATCTCGAAGATCGTGCCCTTGCCAGCATCCTTCTTCTGCCGCAGCAGGTCGGAGACGGAGTTGTGCATCCTGGACTCGATAAGCTTCTTGTCCGACCGGTCGCTCCAGCCGTTGTCCATCGTGTTGATCTGGATATTGGTGATCTTGGCGAAGGTGGCGTTCTGGGCGTTGATCGCGTCCACGAGGGCCGCGTCAGAGAACAGCGGCTTGACGTTCGTCAACACGTAAGCGGTCGCACGGCGGCACACGTCGTCCGAGGCAATGCATTCGAGGCGCCAGCCCTGTGCGCGGGCAGGCTGCACCGCCCCCGCGCACAAGAGCGCCAATGCAACTGCGGTGGTTGGCTTCAACATGGTTTCTTCCCTTTGATGGTTGTTCTGGTGGTTGTTTGCGACCTTGGCCGAATGACCCGGAATTCCTGCGGCAGTTAAGGCCCAGGCACCGGCCCTGCTGCATCCCGCCCCCCTATCCGCCGTGGTCCACAAGGCGTTACAGCCGCGTGTAGCTCATGACTGCGAAGCTGTCTTTATGGAACACCGGCGCTGGCAGCTTGCCATCAGGCCCGGCCGCCGGCTGGGAATAGCCGGCCATGACGGTGAACAGCCGGCCGCTCGCCGCGTCCATCGCGATCACCCGCGCCATGGACCGCGTGGCGACCGTCTCGACCAGGCTGTACTTGTCCGGGCCATCCTGGCGGATGACCGACATGGTGCCGTCCACGCCGTTGGCCGTTACCAGCAGGTGCCGCCCTTCGTCGTGCGCCATGCCGTCCACGCTGCGGCCAATGGGCAGGGTGGCGGTGACGCGCCCATCCGCGGGGTCGAGCGCGATGAACACAGGCTTGTCGCCGCGGCAGGCCACCAGCACGCGGTTGGCGGCATGGTCGAACTCGACGGCCACGGGCTGCACGCAGTCGCCCAGCTTCCACGTCGCCTGCACCTTCAGGTCGGACGAGGACAGCTTGAGCATGGCGTTGTTGTCCCGCATCGGCGCGTAGAGCGTGCCGCGGCCGTCCGGCGCCGGATCATCCATTTTCTTGCTGTCGAACTCCGTCCGGCCCAACACCTTGCCGGTCGCCGCGTCCAGGCTGATCCAGGTCGTGCGCGCCGGGCGGTTGCCGACCACCATGTGGACGCGCTTGGTGGCCGGGTCGTAGAAGCCCTGGTTCAGGTCGCCCTCGTCCAGCTTCACGCGCTCGATGGGCTTGAGCGTGGCGAGGTCGAACGCCAGCATCGTGCCGTCCGTCATGGCGGTGTAGCCGCGGCCGAACTCCGGGACGAGCACGACGCCGTTGGCACCGGTGCTGTTCTCCACCGTGGCCAGCACCTTGCCCGCTTTGGTGTCCCACACTGTCAGGCCGTCAGCGCGGCGGGCGATGAACAGGCGCCCCGTCGCCTGGTCCAGCGTGATGTAGTCCCATCCCGTGTTGCTGCTCGGCAGCGTGGTTGCTGGCCCGGTCGTGTAAGCTGGCTCGGCCGCGTGGCCGGGCGAGGCCCACAGCAGCAGACCGAGTGCGCCCAGCACCGCCCGCCGCGTGGTCCTGCCCAGCCGTTTGTTGTTCCTGCCCTGCATGGTCGTTCCCCCTTCTTCGTGCGCCTTTCCTGGCGCGTTTTGTACTCAGTCTATGGCGTTGGCAGGCGCAGGCACGGGAGAGCCGTCCCATGCCGGCCTGCTACGATGCTTCCTCCTCTACAATGTTCTCAGCCACTTGCTGGGCACCGCCGTTGAGCTGGGCCGCCACGGCGTGCCCGGCACCGACCGCGGTCAGGCACAGCAGAACGGACAGGCCCACGTTGAGCAGCGCCCGGCCCCAGGCGTCGCCGCGCAGCAGGTCCAGCGTTTGCAGGCTGAACGACGAGAAGGTGGTGAACCCGCCGCAGATGCCGACCATGACGAACAGCCGTGCCCACTCCGGCGCCGGGTGGCGCCCGCCTTCCAAGGTCAGCGTGCCGAAGAAGCCGATCAGGAACGAGCCGGCGACGTTGATGCCGATGGTGCCCCAGGGCAGGCTCTGGCTGACCGGCAGCGCCCACACCGCGATCCAGTAGCGTGATACGCTGCCCAGCGCGCCGCCGAGCGCGATCCAAAGCGTCTGCTGCCCCCTCACGATCCCTGGCGCGACCGGCGCAGCGCGCTCTCGACAAGGATCAGGGCCAGCCCCACGAACAGGATCATCGGCGGCAAGGCAGGCGGCAGCGGCAGGCGGGGCAGCACCAGCCAGCACGCGGCGAGCCACGCCAGGATGGCGACGGCAAAGCTGCCGTCGTCCACGAACAGCCCGACGAACTCGGACCAGACCGTCTTGAGCCAGGACATTGCGGCCTCCTACCGGCTGAATGCTGAAAGGCGTGCGGAAGCGGCGCGTGCCCTGCACATCGGGATGGCCGCGACCGCCGCGGCCAGGAAGCCGGCGTTCAAGGCTGGAATGGCTAAGTCCTCGCCGGGCCACGCCAGGCCCATGCCCTCCCCGACCCAAAACGTGCCGAAGGAACACAGCAGCACTCCGACGACGAACTTGAGAGTGTTCTCCGGGATCATCGCCACTGGGCGGTGCAGCGCCAGACCGAGGGCGACCACCACCAACAGGGCGGCAAGGGCGCCCAGGCTGGCGGGCACCAACAACCCGCCGCCGGCCGCGCCCATTGCGACCACGATGAACACCACCTCGACGCCCTCGATCATGGTGATGTTGAACGCCGTGCGTACCGCAACCCCGTCCCAGCCCTGGCCGATGCCGCCCAAGCCGCGCAGGGACGCCGTCTCCTTGGCGAACGCCGCCTCCTCGTCATGAAGCGGGATTACACCCGCCGACCGGAGGACCGCCTTGCGGAGCCAGCGCATCCCGAACATCAGGATCAGCGTGCCGACGCCGAGTTGCACAAGCTCCAGGGGGATGCTGGTGAGCGCCGGGCCGAGAACCGCGACAAGGGCCAGCAGCACCAGCAGCGCCAGTCCCGTGCCGCCCAGCGCCCCGCGCCAGCCGCGGACGGCGCCCACGGCGAGCACGATGGTCAGCGCCTCCACAAACTCCACCAAGGACGCCAGGAAAGCGGCCAGGACCGTCGACCCGGCATGTGTCCAGTCAACATCCATACTCTTGCCTCCACAACGCGATGCCAGGCGCGCGGTGCGGCAGGGTGCTGTCTTCTGCTGGACAAGCTCCTACCGCGGGTAACCCGCACGGTAGGAGTCATCAGCCCCGGGCCTTGCGGCGGAGGGCGGTTACGGGGGACCCCATCCCCAGCGCGAGCAGCCTAGTGCCGTTGCCTAGACGGATGCAACTGCCCCGACCCTTCCTCACGGCGAGTTGGGTAGGCCGCTTCCGGCGCCGCCTTTGTACGCCGGTTCGAGGCCGCGTCTGGCTGTCCGTCATATGTGGACGGCCCCCTCCTTGCAAGGTTTGGCGGTGGTTTGATCAGATCGCTTGCGTTCATATGTCCGGCCTGTTGTCGCGCTCGCACATGAACGCTGGCCAAGATGGTTTC
>JAABUN010003201.1_pt1 | contig 26229 bp, 26 predicted proteins | sample 5559311 | NCBI WGS metagenome assembly JAABUN01 (sample SAMN10711877, study PRJNA513370) | rock metagenome | isolation source: Antarctica rocks | place: Antarctica: Victoria Land, Siegfried Peak sud
ATCAGGTCCCACTCGGCGTCACTGAGAAGCGCTTCACGACTCACCCGTCGAGCCTCGCTGAACCCACCCCCGATCTTTCCGAGACACGCCCTAGCCCCGGCCCCCTGCGGCGGGCGTCTGCCTAGCGCAGGCGCCCGCTGCGGTGCAGCACGCGCAGCACCCGCCAGCCGATGGTGACCACCAGGGCCGCGATGCCGGACCCGACCCGCAGGGCAGCCCACCACGGCCCGTCGGCCACCAGCAGGAGCAGGGCCGGTGCGAGGACGCCCAGCGACGCCGCGACCACGAACAGCCGCACCATGAGCCGGCGCGGCGCCCCGCCGAGCAACGGCTCCACCTCACGGCGGGAACCGAGCACCTCACCCGGGACGACGTCCCGTCGGGACCGTCGTGGAACGTCCTCAGCCACCGGGATCAGTCCAGCAGCGCGTCGACGAAGGTCTCGGCGTCGAACGGGGCGAGGTCGTCCGCGCCCTCGCCGAGACCGACGAGCTTGACAGGGACGCCGAGCTCGCGCTGGACGGTGATCACGATGCCGCCCTTGGCCGTGCCGTCGAGCTTGGTGAGCACGATGCCGGTGATGTCGACGGCCTCGGCGAACACCCGCGCCTGGCTGAGGCCGTTCTGGCCCGTCGTGGCGTCCAGCACCAGCAGCACCTCGTCCACCGGGCCGTGGCGCTCCATCACGCGCTTGAGCTTGCCGAGCTGGTCCATCAGGTCGCGCTTGTTCTGCAGCCGGCCGGCCGTGTCGACCAGGACGACGTCCGCGCCCAGGTCGACGCCGGCCTTGACGGCGTCGAAGGCGACCGAGGCGGGGTCGGCGCCCTCGGTGTGCGAGCGCACGGTGGGCACGCCGACCCGGTCGCCCCAGGTGGTGAGCTGCTCGGCGGCGGCGGCCCGGAAGGTGTCGGCCGCGCCGAGCACGACGTCCTTGTCCTGCGCGACGAGCACGCGGGCGAGCTTGCCGACCGTGGTGGTCTTGCCGACCCCGTTGACGCCGACCACCAGCACCACGGCCGGTCGGTGCGGGCCCTGGCCGGGGTGGGGGGTCACGGCCAGGCTGCGGTCGAAGCTGGGGTCCACGGCACGGACGAGCTCGCTGCGCAGCACGGCACGTACGTCGCCGCCACCCTCGACCGCGAGCCGGCTGCGCAGCCGCTCGACGAGCTCCAGGGCCGGGCCGGTGCCGAGGTCGGCCCCGATCAGGGTGTCCTCGATCTCCTCCCAGGTGGCCTCGTCGACGTCGTCACGGCTGAGCAGGGTCAGCAGCCCCTTGCCCAGGACGTTGTTGGAGCGGGCCAGCCGGGCGCGCAGCCGCACCAGGCGGCCCGCGACCGGGTCCGGGGTGTCCAGGGACGGTCGGGCGAGCAGCTCCTCGAGCTCATCGGCGTCCACGGCGGTGCTGCCGTGGACGTCCGGCAGCGGGAGCGTCTCCACCTCACGGCGGGGCGTGTCACGGGGCTCCTCGGCGTCGTCGCCCACGCCGGGGCGGTAGTCCACACCGGGGCGGGGACGCCCGCCGGCGCTGCTCCCGCCGCGGCCGCGACGCAGCAGGCCGACGACCAGGCCGAGGAGGATCGGCACCCCGAGGGCACCGGCCACGACGTAGCCGGTGACGTCGTCGGGCGCCAGGGCCGAGAGGGCGAGCAGGTCAGCGGAGGTGGTCTGAAGCACCCGCCCAGTCTGTCAGCGCCTCAACCCACCTCGCGCAGCCGCTGGCTGACGACGGCCGAGACACCGTCACCACGCATGGTGACCCCGTACAGGGCGTCAGCGGCCTCCATGGTGCGCTTCTGGTGGGTCACCACGAGCAGCTGGCTGGACTGGCGCAGCTCGTCCATCAGCACCAGCAACCGACCCAGGTTGGTGTCGTCGAGGGCCGCCTCGATCTCGTCCAGGACGTAGAACGGGCTCGGTCGTGCCTTGAACAGTGCGACCAGGAACGCCAGCGCGACCAGGGTCCGCTCCCCACCGGAGAGCAGGCTCATCCGCTTGACGGTCTTGCCCGCGGGCCTCGCCTCGACCTCGATGCCGGTCTCGAGGACGTCGTCGGGGTCGGTCAGCACGAGCCTGCCCACCCCGCCGGGGAACAGCCGGGGGACGATCTGCTCGAACTCCCGGGCGGTGTCGGCGTAGGCGGAGGCGACGACCTCCTCGACCCGGGCGTCGACGTCCCGGATGATGCCGAGCAGGTCGCGCTTGCTGCCGGACAGGTCCTGCTGCTGCTGCAGCAGGAACCGGTGCCGCTCCTCCAGCGAGGAGTACTCCTCCATCGCCAGCGGGTTCACGGTGCCCAGCTCGGCCAGGCCGCGCTCGGCGGCCCGCAGGCGCCGCTGCTGCCGGGACCGGTCGTACGGCTCGGTGGGCTGCTCCTGGACCGCCTCGTCCTCACCGCCCGCGGGTCGGTCCGGCTCCACGGGGACGGGGACGTCGGGCCCGTACTGCTCAAGCAGGGCGTCGACCTGCAGGCCGTGCTCGTCGCGGGCGAGGTCGACCAGCTGCTCCAGGCGCACCCGCTGCTCGGTCCGGGCCAGCTCCTCGACGTGGGAGGCCTCCACCAGGCGGGAGTGCTCCGTGGTGAGGGCCTGCACCGCGGCGGCGGCCTCGCGTGCGGCGGCCTGACCGGCCTCCCGGTCCCGGCGGGCCGCGGACTCACCGGCCTGCACCCGCTCCAGCACCCGGGCGGCGGTCTCCACGGCGTGGGAGGCGTCCTCGAGGACCACGCGGGCCTCGGCGGCCGCCCGCACCCGGAGCGCCTGTCGCTCGGCCGCAGCGGCGTGGTCCTCGCGCGCCCGTAGCAGCGCACGGCGTGACGCCTCGGCGCGCTCGTCCGCGGCCCTGGCCCGTTCCTCCGCCGTGCGAGCGCTCAGGCGCGCCTCGGTCTCGGCCTGCCTCGCCCGCCGGGCGAGGCCTGCCAGGGCGGGGACGTCCGGCTGCGGGGTCCGCCCGTCGGCGGGGACCCGGCCTTCGACCGGGCCTCCGCCCGGGTGCTCGCTGTGGTCCTCGCCGGGGCGCCCGCCCAGCTCGGCGGCGTCGTCGTCGGACTCGGCGTCGGACCCGGCGGCGGCCAGGGCCCGCTCGGCCTCCGCGAGCTCGGCGGCGTAGCCCTCGCGCCGGACCGCGATCTGCTCCGCACCGGTGCGGGCGCGGTCGGCCTCGTCCGCAGCGGCCCGCATCTGCGCCGACACGGCCCCCAGCTGCTCGGCCAGCGCGCTCATCCGGGCGTCCAGGGCGGACCGATCGGCCTCGGCGCGGGCCAGGGCCTCGCCGGCCGTCCCGGCCGACGCACGGGCCGCGGCCACCTCGCGCCGGGCCACCGACAGCACCCGCTCGGCGTCGATGAGCCCGCGCTCGGCGTCGTCGAGGACGGCCTGGCGCTCGATCAGCGACGGGGCGGCCCCGGACCCGCCGCGAAGCGCGTCCACGGCGAGCACGTCGCCGATCATCGTGACGACCACCAGCGCGGCGACGCCGGTACCGGCGCCGGTGAGCACCTCACGCCCCTGGGCGAGGTCGGTCACCACGACCGTGCGGGCCAGGCGGTGCCGGGCCCAGTCCGCGACCGCTCCCTCGCCCAGCACCAGGTCCGCGGCGGGGCGCGCGCCCTCGGGCAGCCGGAGCCCGTCCAGCTGACCGAGCCCGGGCAGGGTCGCCCCATCGGTGTTCGGGGTGGCCGAGGGGACCACGACTGCCACCCTGCCGCCGTCGACGTCGTGGAGCCGCTCGACGGCCGCGGTGGCCCCGTCCAAGGACGTCATGGCCACGGCGTCGGCGTCGGGTCCGAGCGCTGCGGCGAGCGCGTGCTCGTGCCCGGGGGCCACGTGCAGCAGCGACGAGAGCAGTCCCAGCACCCCGTCGCCGCCCTGCAGCACGGCGGCTGTGGCGTCGACGGGGACGGTCGTGGAGGCCAGCGCGTCGCGACGGGCCAGCAGCGCCGCCCGTTCGCGCTCGGCGACCCGCTCGCCGGACTCCGCCCCGCGCAGGAGGTCCGCGGCCACGGTGTGCGCAGCCACGGCACGTTCGTGCGCGGTGACAGCGGCCTCGACCGGGTCCTGCTCGTCGGCACACCCAGCGCCCGCCCCGCTGGCAGCCCCGCCAGACCCCTCAGATTCGTCAGCACCGTCAGCACCGTCAGCACCGTCAGCCCCGGGAGACCCGGCGGCCGTGGCTCCCTCCTGGCGCAGCCCGTCGAACCGGGCAGCCGCGTCCTGGCGACGCTGCTCCGCCTCTGCCAGGGTGCGCCCCACCCGCTCGGCCTCGGCGTCGGCGGACTCGCAACGACCCCGCAGCGTCGCCACCTGACCACGCAGGCGGGCGATCCGCTCCGAGCGGCGTGAGCGCTCCAGGGCAGCCTCACGGGCGTGGGCCTCGGCCTCCTCGTGCGCCTGCTCCGCCAGGACCCGCTGTCGGCCGGCGACCTGGAGCGCGTCACGCCCCGCCTGCACCTGGGCTCCCAGCCGGGCGGCCTCGGCGAGGGAACGGTCGGCGACCGCAGCCAGCTCGTCCAGGTCGGCACCGGGCCCCCCGACGGGCTCCGCCAGGAGCCTGGCGCGCTCGTCGGCGACGCGGGCGATGGCGCGGAGCCGGTCGCTGACGATCCTGGCGCGACCCAGCTGGTCGGCCCAGGCGTAGGCGCGCGGGCGCACCCGGGACTCCTCCGCGGCCGTGGCGGTCGCCGTCGCCTCGGCCCGGACCAGCCCTTCTGCGACGTCCGCCAGGCGCAGCGACGCCGGGCCGGGACCGTCGTGGCCACCGAGAGCGCCGAGGGAGGCGGCGACGTCGTCGGCGAGCAGCCGCAACCGGGCGTCGCGGGCGTCGGCGGCGATCCGTCGGGCGCGCCGCGCGGTGTCCGCCTGCCGGCCCAGCGGCTTGAGCTGGCGCGCGATCTCGGCCGTGAGGTCGGCGAGGCGCACCAGGTTGCCGTCCATGGAGGTCAGCTTCCGCAGCGCCTTCTCCTTGCGCTTGCGGTGCTTGAGGACACCCGCGGCCTCCTCGACGAAGGCCCGCCGTTCCTCTGGCGTGGCCTGCAGCACGGCGTCGACCCGACCCTGGCCCACGACCACGTGCAGCTCGCGGCCGATGCCGGCGTCACCGAGCATCTCCTGCACGTCCAGCAGCCGGCAGGCGCGCCCGTTGATGGCGTACTCGCTGCCCCCGGTACGGAACATCGTCCGGGTGACCGACACCTCGGCGGTGCCCTCGCCGATGGCACCGTCGGAGTTGTCGAAGGTGAGCACCACCTCGGCCCGCCCGAGGGGCGCGCGGGTCGCGGTGCCAGCGAAGATGACGTCGGCCATGCTGCCGCCCCGCAGGGAACGGGCCCCCTGCTCCCCCAGGACCCAGGCGATCGCGTCGACCACGTTGGACTTGCCGGAGCCGTTGGGCCCCACCACGCAGGTGATCCCCGGTTCCAGGCGCAGCGTCGTCGCCGAGGCGAACGACTTGAACCCGCGCAGGGTCAACGAGGACAGGTACACCCGGGTGAGGTTAGTGGGGGCGGCACCAGCGCCCTCCGGAGGCTGACCCGCGGCCGCCGAGGTAGGCGGTGACGAAGGTCCCGACCTGCCCGCCCGTGGGACGCATAGGCTCCAGCGGTGGTGTCGGAGGAGCTGGTGCGGGTGGTCTCGCAGATAGCCGAGGGTCTGGACCTGCCCGTGGTCCTGGACCGGTTGCTGGAGGCCGCGCGGGGGACCACGGGCGCCCGCTACGCCGCGATCGGGGTGCTCGGCCCGGACGGGCTGCACGAGGAGTTCCGCCACGTGGGCCTGTCGCCGGACCAGGTCGCGACGATGGGAGAGCTGCCGCGCGGGCACGGCGTGCTCGGCCTCATCACCCGCGAGCGCACCACGGTGGTCGCCGAGGACATCCGCTCCCACCCGGCCTCGGTGGGCTTCCCGGCGGGCCACCCGCCGATGGGCTCCTTCCTGGGGGTGCCCCTGCGGGTGCGGGGCACCGTGTTCGGCAACCTCTACCTGACCGACAAGCCCGGCAGCTTCGACCAGGCGGACCGGGAGGCGGTGCAGGCGCTGGCGGCGGCGGCCTCGATCGCGGTCGACAACACCCGGCTGTACCGCAGCGCCCGCAACCGGGAGGCGTGGGCCGAGGCCGCCGGGGCGGTCACGGCCGCCCTGCTGGGGGGCCTGTCGGAGGAGGACGCGCTGGAGGTCGTGGTGCGCCAGGCCCGCCAGGTCGCCGCGGCCGACGCGGCCGTCCTGGCCCTGCCCGGGCGCGACGGGGCGCTGGTGGTGGAGCTGGTGAACGGCGCCGTCGGACCCCACCCGCTGGTGGGGCTGGGACTGACGGCGGTCCGCGCGCTCGGGGACACCGTCTCCTGCCCGCTGGCGGACGGGGAGGGCGAGGCCGGGGTCCTGGTGCTGGTGCGCGAGGACGGCCACCGCCGGTTCGGCCCGGACGACGTGGCGGGTGCCGAGGGCTTCGCGGCGCACGCGTCGCTGTCCCTGCGGCTGGCGGCCGAACGGCGCAGGGGCGAGAGCCGCGTGCTGCTGGACGAACGGGCCCGGATCACCCGCGACCTGCACGACCTCGCCGTGCAGCAGCTGTTCGCGGTGGGCATCGAGCTCGGCCGGCTCAAGCTGTCGCTGCCGGGTGGTGACGACCTGGTCGCCCACGTCGACTCGGCCCTGGACGGCCTCGACACCGCCGTCGACCACATCCGGGTCACGCTGCGCCCGCTGCGCCCGAGCACCGCGACCCCTACGGCTCAGCAGCACGTCGCGCAGGTGGTTGCCGAGGCCGCGGCGGTGCTGGGATTCCTGCCCCACCTGGACGACCGCACGGACGCCCATGACACGCAGGGCTGGGGGACGGTCGTGGTCGACGACCTGGTGGGCGCCCTGGCGGAGGCGCTGTCGAACGTGGCCCGCCACGCCCGGGCCGGCGCGGTGACAGTGGTGCTGGACGGCTCGGCCGGGACGCTACGGCTGCTGGTCGACGACGACGGGGTGGGCGTCCCCGCCTCGCCCGGGCGCAGCAGCGGACTGGACAACCTGCAGGCGCGGGCTGCGCTGCACGGCGGCACCTGCACGGTGCGGGCACGCCCGGGCGGGGGCACGCGGGTGGACTGGGCGGTCCCGGTCGGCTGAGCGGTCTCAGGGACGGCGCTCGCGGGAGGCCACCCAGGCCGCCACCTGCGTGCGCCGCTTGAACCCCAGCTTGACCATCACGGCGGTGACGTGGTTCTTCACGGTCTTCTCGCTCAATCCGAGCCGCTCGCCGCTCTCCCGGTTGCTCAGCCCGTCGCCGATGCAGGCCAGCACGAGCCGCTGCGACGGGGTGAGGACCTGCAGCGGGTCGTCGGTCGCCTCACGACGCCGTTGCAGCACCAGCTCGTCCAGCAGCACCCGTCCGGCGGCGGCGGCGTGCACGGTCTCCACGATCTGCGCCCCGCGCACGGTCTTCAGCACGAACGCGACCGCCCCGACGGCGAGCGCCTCGGCGGCGTACTCGTCGTCGTCGAAGCTCGTCAGGACCACGAACCGGGTCCCGGCCGACACCTCGGCGAGGCCGCGCATGAGGTCGATGCCGGTGCCGTCGGACAGGTGCAGGTCGACCAGGGCGACGTCGGGACGGACCGCGGCCCCCCGGCGCAGGCCCTCGGCGACCCCGGCGGCCTCGGCCACGACCTGCAGCCGGGGGTCGGCGTCGCAGACCTGGACCACACCGCGCCGGACCACCTCGTGGTCGTCGACGACCATCACCCGTACCGGGTCGACCGTCATGGCGGTCACAGTAGCGAGCCCGTCCCCGTCCCCGAGGCTGCCGACAGCGGGTCAGACCCGGTGGCGACGGGGTCTCGGCTGGCAGGCGGGGCAGCGGAAGGAGGACCGGTTGGTCCAGGCCTCCCGCACCACGGGCGTGCCGCAACGCGGGCAGGGCCGGCCCTCGCGGCCGTAGGCGTTCAGCGCCCGGTCGTAGTAGCCGGACTCACCGTTGACGTCGACGTACAGCGCGTCGAAGGACGTCCCGCCCACGGCCATGGACTCCTCCATCACGTCACGCACGTGCCCGAGCAGCTCCTGCGCCCGGGCGCGCGGCAGCGTCTCGGTCGGGCGGGCCCAGTGCAGCCGGGCCCGCCACAGCACCTCGTCGGCGTAGATGTTGCCGATGCCGGAGGCGAGGCCCTGGTCCAGCAGCGCGCGCTTGAGACCGGTGCGCCGGGCCCGCAGCCGGCTCAGCCAGACGGCATCGTCGAAGTCGGGGTCCAGCGGGTCGCGGGCGATGTGGGCGGCCAGGGACGGCACGGTGTCGTCGACCACGTCCACGGTGCCGACCAGCTCGTCCACCTCCAGCCGGCCGAACATGCGCATGTCCACGAAGCGGAGGTCGCGGCCGTCGGAGAGGGCGGCCACGACGCGGGTGTGGGGGTGCAGGGGCTCCGTCCGGTCCAGGACGCGCACCTGCCCCGACATGCCGAGGTGCACCACCAGGGCGTCGCCGAGCCCGGCGGAGGACCCGGCCCCCGCCTGCCTGGCCGTCGTCCCGGTGCGGGGCCGTGGGGCGGGTTCGCGCAGCAGCGGCAGCCACAGGAACTTGCCCCGGCGCCGGGGCGCCTGCAGCCGGGTCCCCGCGAGCAGGGCGGCGAACCCGGCGGGCCCCTCGTGCTGTCGGCGGACCAGACGCGGGTGCACGACGCGCACGCTCTCCACGAGCGCCCCGTCGACGAGCCCTGCGAGGCCACGGCGGACGCTCTCGACCTCGGGGAGCTCCGGCACTAGGCCGTGGTCCGGAGCTGGCCGACGAGGTCCGCGGCGGCCGCCTGCTCGGCGAGCTTCTTGCTGCGGCCCAGGCCGCGACCGACGTGGACCCGCCCGTCGTCGTCCTGCCCCGGGCCGAGGACCACGACGGCGGTGAACTCCGGGTCGTGGGCGGGGCCGCTGCGGTCGAGCTCGTAGGCCGGGGCGGGCAGGCCGCGCTCGGCGGCCATCACCTGCAGGACGGTCTTGTGGTCGTGGTCCACGCCCTCGCGGGGCGCCGCGTCCAGCAGGTCGGCGGTGATCCGCAGGACCAGGTCGCGAGCGGCCTCGGGGCCCCGCTCGACGTGCACGGCCCCGATGAGCGCCTCGACGGTGTCGGCGAGCAGGGAGTCGCGGTCACGGCCGCCGGTCAGCTCCTCGCCGCGGCCCAGCAGCATGGCCCCGCCGACACCGAGGCTGCGGGCCACGGCCGCGAGGGCAGGCTTGCTGACCACGGCGATACGCATCCGCGACAGCAGGCCCTCGGGCGCCTCCGGGTGGCGTCTGAACAGCTCCTCGGTGACCGCCAGCTGCAGGACGGCGTCGCCGAGGAACTCGAGGCGCTCGTTGGTCGGCACCTGGCCGTTCTCGTAGGCGAACGAGCGGTGCACGAGGGCGTGCGTCAGGCCGTCCGGGGACAGCTGTACCCCGAGCGCCTCCGACAGGGCGGTGCGCTCGGGGTGTGCCGGGCCGGTGCCGTGCGTGGGCTCAGGCCTGCTCGTTGTCGTTGCGCAGCGCCTCGGTGTAACGACGCTGGTCGTAGGCACCGCAGGTGGGGCACGCCATGTGGGGGCGGCGGACGGCGCGGCACTGCGGGCACGTGGTCAGCGTGATGGGGGCAGCCTTCCAGTTCGCCCGACGAGACCGGGTGTTGCTGCGGGACATCTTCCGCTTCGGGACGGCCATCTCAGTTCGTCTCTTCCTGTGTTCGGTCGGTTTCGGCGGGCGCCGTCCGGTCGTTCGGGTGGTTCGGCTCGGTGGCGGCGAGTTCAGCCCCCAGCCCCGCGAGAGCGGCCCACCGGGGGTCGCTGTCCTCGTGGGAGTGCTCGGGGTCGTCCATCAGCCGTGCCCCGCACCGGGCGCAGAGCCCGGGGCAGTCGGGGTCGCAGACGGGCTGGAACGGCAGCGCGGGGACCACTGAGTCGCGCACCGTGGGCTCGAGGTCGAGCAGGTCGCCCTCGAGCAGCGGCTGCTCGTTGTCCGCGTCGCCGTCCTCGGGCGGGTCGTGCAGGAACAGCTCCTGCAGGTCCACCACGACGGTCTCGCTGACGGGGTCCAGGCACCGCACGCACTCGCCGGTCGCGGTACCCGTCACGGTCCCGGAGACCAGGACACCGTCCATGACGGCCTCCATGCGCAGGTCGAGGGCGAGCTCGGCACCGGGGGTGATCCCGATGACGCCGTTGCCGAGGTCCTCGGGCGCAGGGACAGTGCGCCGGACCTGGAGCATCGTGCCCGGCCGACGGCCGAGCTCGTGCGCGTCGAGGACCAGCGGCTTGCGCGGGTCGAGCCGCACCTGCCGCACCGTCGGAGTCACGTCGGGACCTTTCCTGGCTGGGGGTACGTACGGTCGTCGGCCAGGCTGGCGACGACGGACCCTGCCGGGACGAGGTCACCGCAGGGCCAGCCGCCAAAGGTACCGCCCACCGTGGCCACCCCCAAACCGGCCGCCACCGCTCGTCAGGGTCTCAGCCGCGCCAGCATGGGCCCGAGCACCGCGGCGGGGACGAGCTCGGTGACGTCGCCTCCATTGCGGGCGACCTGCTTGACCAGTGAGGAGGACACGTGCTCGTAGCGGGGCTCCCCCGGCAGGAACACCGTCTCCAGGCCGCTCAGGTGCCGGTTCATGAGCGCCATGGGCCGCTCGTAGGCGAGGTCCGTGCCGCTGCGCAGGCCCTTCACCACGGCCTGGGCGCCCACGGAGCGGCAGTAGTCCACCAGCAGGCCCCCCGCGACCACGTCGACCCGCACAGCCGCCGTGCGGGGGTCGCCGGCCAGCACCCCGCGCAGCAGGTCGGCGCGCTCGTCGGTGCCGAACAGGACGTCCTTGCCGGGGTTGTGCACCACTGCCGCCACCACGTGCTCGAACAACGCCGCGGCTCGGACGATGACGTCCACGTGGCCCATGGTCACCGGGTCGTAGCTGCCGGGGCAGACCGCCACGCGGCCGCCGTCCTGCGGGCGGTCGGGCGGGCGGGGACCAGCGGGGTCCGCGGCCTGGGCGGGGGTCGCGTCGGCGTCGCTCACCCGACCACGCTACGCGGGCTCGGCGAAGTGGACGCGCGTCTCCCCGTAGGTTCGCGGCTGCAGGGCCAGCAGCCCGTCCGGCCAGGTCGGGTCCGGGCTCCTGGCCGATCGTTCCAGGACCACCACCGCCCCGGGCGCGCACCGGCTCGCGACGGCACGCAGCAGCCCGGCCAGGACCGGTTCGGCGAGCTCGTAGGGCGGGTCCAGGAGCACCAGGTCGAGCCGGTCGTCGTCCTCGACGGGCCGCTCCAGCCATCGCTGCGCCCGGTCGTGGACCACCTCCAGCGGCAGGCCGAGGGTGCGGGCGTTGTTCGCTGCGACGCGGGCGGCGGAGCGGTCGGCCTCCACGCCGACGGCCGAGGCGGCGCCCCGGCTCAGCGCCTCCAGCGCCAGCGCGCCCGAGCCGCAGAACAGGTCCAGGACCCGGGCGTCGACCACGACGTCCCATGCGTCGAGCCGGCCGAAGACGGCCTCCCGGGTGCGGTCGCTGGTGGGCCGGGTGCCCGTGCCGGGCGGCACGGCGAGCCTGCGCCCGCGGGCGCTGCCCGCCACGACCCTCATGCCCGCCTCACCCGCGCGCCAGCCACGCCTCGCGCCCGCCCGCGAGGGCGACCTCGACCGCCTCAGCCAGCACCGGGTGGGCCGAGAGGTCCGGATCCTCGCCCAGGACGGTCTCCGCCTCCGCCCGCGCCGCGGTGATGACCTCCAGGTCGTCGACCACCCGCAGCAGCCGCAGCGACGACCGGGCCCCGGACTGGGCGGCGCCGAGCACGTCGCCCTCCCGGCGGGTCCGCAGGTCGAAGCGTGCCAGCTCGAAGCCGTCGGTCGTGGCGGCCACCGCGTCCAGACGCTCCCGGGCCTCGGCGTGGGGCTGCAGGGAGGTGAGGAGCAGGCACAGACCGGGGTGCCCGCCCCGGCCGATGCGACCGCGCAGCTGGTGCAGCTGTGACACGCCGAACCGGTCGGCGTCCATCACCACCATGACGGTGGCGTTGGGGACGTCGACACCCACCTCGATGACGGTCGTGGCGACCAGGACGTCGACCTCGCCCGCGACGACGGCGCGCATGACGGCGTCCTTGTCCTCTCCGCTCATCCGACCGTGCAGCACCTCGACCGTGCAGCCGCTCAGCGCGGGCTCCCCCCGCAGCAGGTCGACGGTGTCCAGCACCGAGGCGGCGGGGGGCCGGGTGTCGGGCGTGCCGTCGAGGTCGGCCTCCAGCGCGGCCAGGACCGCCTCCTCGTCGGTACCGTCGACACCGATCCGGCCGCACACCACGAACGCCTGACGACCGAGGTTGACCTCCTCGCGGACGCGTTCCCAGACCCGCCGTACCCACGCCGGTCGTTCGGCCAGGCCGACGACGTGGGTGGTGACGGGGCGGCGACCGGCGGGGAGCTCGTCCAGCACGCAGGTGTCCAGGTCGCCGAACACCGTCATGGCGACCGTTCGCGGGATCGGGGTCGCCGTCATCACCAGCACGTGGACGCCGACACCGCGGGCGCGCAGGGCGTCACGCTGCTCGACCCCGAACCGGTGCTGCTCGTCCACGACGACCAGGCCCAGGTCGTGGAACTGCACCGCGTCGCCGAGCAGCGCGTGGGTGCCGACGATGATCCCGGCCTCCCCCGTCACGATGTCCAGCAGGGCACGGCGCCGTGCGGCGGTGGGCAGCGAGCCGGTGAGCAGGGTGACCCGGGTGCCGCCGGGGTCGCCGTCCAGCGTCCCCGCCCGCCCGAGGGGACCCAGCACCGCCTGCAGGGAGCGGTGGTGCTGGCCGGCGAGCACCTCCGTGGGGGCCAGCAGGACGGCCTGGCCGCCGGCCTCGACGACGGCGAGCATCGCCCGCAGCGCCACGAGGGTCTTGCCCGAGCCGACCTCGCCCTGCAGCAGGCGCTGCATCGGTGTGCCGGAGGCGAGGTCGCCCAGCAGCTGCCCCCCCACCCGCTCCTGGCCCGCGGTGAGGGTGAACGGCAGCGCCTCGTCGAAGCGGGCGAGCAGCCCCTCCGGGCGCGGCACGTAGGTCGTGGCGGGCACGACCCGGACCCGGGCCCGGGTACGCACCAGCCCGGCCTGCAGGACGAACGCCTCCGCGAAGCGCAGCGCGTGCTCGGCCTGGTCGCGCTCGGCCTCGTCGGCGGGGCGGTGGAGCCGGCGGAACGCCTGCAGGCGGGGCAGCAGGCCGTGCCTGGCGCGGACGTCGGCGGGCAGGGGGTCGGGCACCTCGTCCTCACCGAGGGTGTCGAGCACCTGGGCGAGGGCGGCCTCGACGTGCCAGGTCTGCGCCTTGGCGGTGGCGGGGTAGACCGGTTGCAGCCGGCCCGCCCAGTCGTCGACGTCGCCCTCGGCGACAACCTGGTCGAACTCCGCCGAGACGTGCAGCTGCATGTCGGGCTGCAGCAGCTGCAGCCGGCCGCCGCGCCGGCTGACCTTGCCGGAGAAGAACCCCGCACGGCCGGGCATGAGCTGCTTGTCGCGGAACTGCTGGTTGAAGAACACCAGGTCGAGCTGGCCGCTGCCGTCGGTGACGACCACCTCGGTGATCATTCCCTTGCGCTGCCGCATCCGCCGCGAGGACGACCGCGCGACCTGCGCGTGCACGGTGACGTGCTCGCCCTCCCGCAGGCCCTCGAAGGACGTGAGGTCCCCCCGCGCGGTCCATCGACGCGGGTAGTGCTCGAGCAGGTCGGCGACCGTGCGCAGCCCCAGGCTCTCCAGCCGCTCGGCCGTGCGAGGGCCGAGCTCCCGCTCCAGCGGGGTGTCCAGGCGCGTGGGTGGTCCTGGTGCGGCCTGACGCTCCGGGCTCACTCGCAGCCCAGCAGCAACAGGTAGCGGGGCTGGCCGCCGCCGACGACGTCGACGTGCAGACCGCCGTCCGCCAGGTCGTCGCGCTCGCGGTGGCCGGGCTGCAGCCGGTCCCGCAGCCTGCGGGCCACCTCCTCGCCGTCCCGACCGGGCAGCACGGTCACCAGCTCCGCGCCGCCGCCCACCAGGTCGCGCTGCAGCCGGGCGACCACCTGGGCGCCCACCTCGACGGCGTCCGTGCCCACGGCCACCACGTCGCGTCCGACGGTGCCGACCAGGTCGCCCGTGCGGCACCAACCCACCGGTGTGGTGCAGTCGCGGGCGGCCACGGCGACCGCGCCGTACCGGCAGCCGTCGACCGCTGCCGCCACCGACCGCAGGGCCGCGGGGACGTCGGCGCCCGCCGGCAGCCGGCCGCCGGCGACCGCCAGCGCAGCGACCACCTGCACCTGCGAGCGGGAGCCGGCCACGACGGCCGTGACCCCGTGCTCCTCGGCCGCGAGCGCGGCCTGGTGGGCGACCGTCGCTGTCTCGGCGTCGTTGGGCAGCACGAGCACCTTCTCGGCGTCGGCCGCGAGCACCGCGCGCAGGACGTCCCCGGTGCTGGCCCGCTCCCCCGGGGCGCTGGTGACCACGTCGGCGCCCGCGTCCCGGCACAGCAGCGCCGTCGCCGAACCGCCGGCGCAGGCCACCACCGCGAGGGCGGCCCGGCGACCGGCTGCCGCGACCGCCGTGAGCGCAGCGACACCGTCGCCGACAGCACCACCCGACGTCACCGCGTCGGAAGCCGCAGCGGCAGCCGCGAAGTGGGTGATCCGGATGTCCCGCGGCGTGCCGAGGCCCAGCCCCGCCTCGACGGCGGCACCGGGGTCGTCGGTATGGACGTGCACCTGCAGCAGCCCGTCCCCGCCCACCACGAGCACGCTGTCGCCGAGGGACGTCAGCGCGACGCGCAGCCGCTCCGGCGCCCCGTCCGGTCCTGTCGTCGCCGCCAGCAGGTACATCACCTCGTACGCCGGCCCGTCTTGGGCCGGACGGGCGGTGGGCCGCCCGCGGGCCGGGCCGTCGGCCACCCGCTCGCCTGCCCCCTCCTCATCGGTTGCGGTGCCCTCGACCACGTCGCGGAGCGCGCGCAGCGCGAGCACGAGCCCGGCGCCGCCCGCGTCGACGACGCCGGCCGCTGCGAGCGCCGGCAGCTGCTGGGGGGTGCGCACCAGCGCCTGCTCGGCAGCGTCGACGACGGCGGCGACGACCAGCCGGAGCGGGTCACCCGCGGCTGCGGACGTCTCGGCCGCGTCCGCCGCGGCGCGGGACACGCTGAGCACCGTGCCCTCGACGGGCTCGGTGACCGCCGCCCACGCCAGCTCGTCGCCGCGTCGCAGCGCCTTGGCGACCACGGGTCCGGTGGCCGCGACACCCGGCCCGCGGCCGACGCCCAGCCCGTCCGCCCAGCCGCGGCCCAGCTGGCTGGCGATGACGCCGGAGCTGCCCCGGGCGTGCACCAGCAGGGCGCGTGCGAGGTCGTCGCCGCCGTCGGCCAGGGCGCCCTCGACGGTCAGGTGCAGGTTGGTGCCGGTGTCGCCGTCGGGGACGGGGAACACGTTGAGCGCGTCGAGCTCGGCGCGGGCCCCGCGCAGCCGCGCGGCGACCAGAGCGGCCCAGCGCCGCAGCGCCGTTCGGTCGAGCGAGGCCAGGGGGTAGCCCTCCCCGGACCTGGGCCCGGCATCGGTGGATGGGTCCCCGGCCATGCCCGGAGGATACGAGCACCCCGCGACACCGGGGGGCGCACGTGTGCACCGGGATACCGTCGAGGTCCGGGCCGACCCGCCGGATCGGATACCCTGTCGTGGTTGCCCGCCGGTACGCCCGGTGGAGCACAGGGCGGTCCCGCACCCGGGCCCGCCACCCGTGAGGGCCACCACCGGCCCCGACACCGACTTCTTCTAGGAGATACCCCGTGGCTGCCACCTGCGACGTCTGCGGCAAGGGCCCCGGCTTCGGCAACAGCATCTCCCACTCGCACCGCCGTACCAAGCGGCGCTGGAACCCCAACATCCAGCGGGTCCGGGCGATGGTGGGTGCCACGCCGAAGCGGGTCAACGTCTGCACCTCCTGCCTCAAGGCAGGCAAGGTCTCCCGCTGAGACCCCGGGCGCGCCGGTGACGGCGCGCCCCGCACGACCACCGGCCGCCGGACCCGATCAGGGTCGGCGGCCGTAGTGCGTCCAGCCCCCGGCATCGTCGCGCCGCAGCTCGTCCACGGTCACCCCCGGCGTCTCGCCCGTCGCCGGGGCCAGGACCCGGCCGACGACGACGAAGCCGTCCGGCAGGGGCGAGGTCGCAGGTAGGCAGGCGAGCATGGCGTGCTCCTCGCCGCTGGTGAGGACCCACTCCTGGGCGTCGGCGTGCAGCTCCGCCGCGACGGCGTGGAGATCGTCACCGGGCGGCAGCGCGGCTGTCCGCAGGTGCAGGACCACCCCCGAGGCGCGGGCGAGCCGGGTGGCGTCACGCACCAGGCCGTCGCTCACGTCGATCAGGGCCCCCGCCCCCGCCTGCCGGGCCCTGACCCCGGCGGTGTGGTCGACCGTGGGCGCGCGGTGCACCGCCAGCACCCGCTCGACGGCTCCTGCGAGGGCCGGTTCCAGCCCGTCACCGTCGCCACGGCCCGCCAGCAGCAGCGCCAGACCAGCGGCGGAGGCACCGACGGGAGCGCCGAGCACGACGACGTCGCCGGGGCGGGCGCCGCCGCGACCGGTCGGCGGGGCGTCGCCGACGAGCACGCCGAACGACGTCCCGGTCACCACGAGAGCTCCCCCGTCGGCCACGTCACCGCCCAGCACCGTGGTACCGGCATGCGCGGCCTCGACGGCGAGCCCGTCGGCCAGGCCCACGCACCATGACAGCGACGTCGCCCCCGGCACCACCAGCGACACCAGCAGCCCCACCGGCACGGCGCCCATCGCCTCGACGTCGGCCAGCACCTGCACGGCAGCCTTGCGACCGACCTCGTGGGCGCTGGACCAGTCGGTGCGGAAGTCGACGTCCTGCACGAGGGTGTCGGTGCTGGTGACGAGCGGGCCGTCGAGCCGCAGGACGGCGGCGTCGTCGCCGGGACCCACCAGCACCCGGGCCGGCGCCCCAGGGGCCGGGGGCGCACCTGTGCCCAGCCGCGCCAGCACCGCCCCCACCAGGGCGTCCTCGCCGACCTCGGCGACCGTGGGGCCGCGCGGTCCGGTGGCGGGCCGGACCACCGGCACGGGCTGGGGTGCGGGCACGGGCTGCTCCTCGCTCGGGGGTCGTCCGTGCCGCCACGACGGGCGGACGGTGGTCGCGGTACGGTCGGCGCGTGGTTCAGGCCTACATCCTCGTACAGACAGAGGTCGGCAAGGCGGGCGCCGTCTCCGACGCCATCCGCGGCATGACCGAGACCGTGTCGGTGGAGAACGTCACCGGCCCCTATGACATCGTCGCCAAGGTCGAAGCCCCGACGCTGGACGAGCTGGGACGACTGGTCGTCGCACGGATCCAGGAGCTAGCGGGCATCACCCGCACGCTCACGTGCCCCGTCGTCCACTTCTGACCGCCCAGCGGCAGCCCGGTCGCGGGTCCCGTCGGTCCCCGCGGTCTCCAGCGGCCCCGTCCTGGACCGCCGCGCCGGTGCTGGCCCTCACGGTCGTGACGCTGCTGGCCGGCTGCAGCGGTCCGGTCCGGATCAGCGCCGCCCCCGAGGGCGCGTCGCAGGCCTGCGCCGAGGTCGCAGCCCTGCTGCCGAACACGCTGGCAGGGGCGGCCCGCCGCGACACCACCGGCGGTGCGGGCACCGCTGCCTGGGGCGACCCAGCGATCCTGCTCCGCTGCGGCGAAGAGGTGGTGCTCGCCACCACGCAGCCGTGCGTCGGGGTTCCGGGCACCGGTGACGAGGTGGACTGGGTGGTCCTCGCCAGCGACGACACCGGGTCCATCGTGCGCACGTTCGGCCGCGACCCGGCCGTGGAGGTCGAGGTGCCGGCGGAGTACGGCCCCGCACCGGTGAGCGTGCTGCCCGAGCTCGACGTCGCCGTCACGGTGGTCCCGGCGACGGCCGTCTGCGCCGACGGCGGCTCAGCCGGCGGGTGAGGGGCCGGGGTCCTGACGGGCCTGCTCCGCGACGTCCTCCTCCGGACGGGGCGGGACGGTCTCGTCGTCCTCCAGGACCTCCAGGGGCACTGCGGCGTGATCGGGCTGCTCGGTCATGACGTCATCCTCCACCAGGCCCGTCCACGGCGCAGGCACCGCGCGGGCCGCAGCGGCGTCCGGCCCTCGCCGACCGTGCTCAACGGGCCAGCTCCGGGCGGTCCCGCAGGAGCAGCCGCCGGGCGAGCACCACTGCGAGCGCGGCCACCGCGGCCACCCCGGCCGTGGTCGACCACGCCACCGACAGCGACGCCGCGTCGGCCAGCCAGCCGAAGCCGAGGGGACCGAGCGCCCCGCCGACGGCGACCCCGCTCTGCGTGACCCCCGTGGCGCGCCCCGGCGCGTCCGGGTGCATCAGGGCCACGGCGTGGGTGAGCAGCCCGGCCCACGCCCAGCCGAGGCCGTAGGCCAGGACGACGGCAGGCAGCAGGGCGGCGGGCTCCCCCAGCGCGAGCAGACCGGCCGCCGGGATGCCGACCAGCATCATCCCCGCCACCACCAGCAGCCAGCGACGCTCCCTCCGGTCGGCGAGCACCCCCAGGGCGAACCGGGACACCACGCCGAGCCCGCTGCCCGCAGCAGCCAGGACCCCGGCGGCCGAGGGCGAGCGGCCGGCGGCGACCGCGGTCTCGACGAAGAAGGCCCCGAAGCTGTTGCCCACCCCGGCCGCCAGGGTCGTGCCGACCGCGAGCACGAGCAACGGGGCCAGACGGTAGGGCCCCGCGGCCCGCGCGGCCGCCGCCCGACGCCGCGGACCACGCCGGTCGGCCGCCGCGGGCACCGCCGACCTGGGCACGAGGAGGAGCACGGCGAGCGGGAGGACGGCAGCGGCCACGTAGGCCCATCGCCAGCCGACCGTGACACCGAAGACCGGAACGGCCAGCCCGCCGAGCAGGACCCCGGCGGGGATGGCGGCCTGCTTGGCGCCGAACGCCCGGCCCCGGTGCCGGGCCGTGACCGCCCGTGAGATCAGGGCGTTGGAGGCGGGCTGCCCGAGCCCGCTGGCCAGACCGCCCACGACCAGCGCGCCGCCCAGCAGCAGCGGCCCCGGCGCCAGGGCACCGCCCAGCAGTGCCAGCACCGCGCCGACCACCGCCACCCGCATGACCCGGGTCGGGTCCGACCGGTCCGCCCAGCGGCCGCCGACCACCGAGCCGAGGGCCGCCCCGGCGAAGAACGCCGCGACGAGCGCGCCGAGCCCGGAACGGTCGACGTCCAGCTCGGCCCGCACCTGGACCGAGAGACCGCCCAGCAGGAACACCGGGAGCACCCCGACGACGGTGACGGCGACCGCCGCCGCGACGGGCGGGAGGCGCACGACGCTCAGCGCAGCCCGACGTCGCGGGACAACGCCAGGCGCAGCAGCCGGTCGACCAGCGCGGGGTATTCCACCCCGGCCTCGGCCCACAGCCGGGGGTACATCGACGTCGCCGTGAACCCGGGCATGGTGTTGACCTCGTTCACCACGGCGCGGGGCTCGTCGCCGGCGTCGTCGACGAACCAGTCCACGCGCGCCAGCCCCTCGCAGCCCAGCACGTCGAAGGCGCGCACGGACTCCGTACGCAGCAACGCTGCCACCGCGGCCGGCAGGTCGGCGGGGGTGTCCAGCCGCACGGCGTCGCCGTCGAGGTACTTGGCGTCGAAGTCGTAGAAGCCGTCGGTGAGGACCACGACCTCGCCGCACACGCTGGCCCCGGCCCCGGCGTCACCGTGGTCATCGGGCGCGCCCCCCAGGACGCCGCACTCCACCTCCCGACCGGTGACCGCCTGCTCGACGATCACGCGGGGGTCGTGCACGGCCGCGGCCTCCAGGGCCGCGAGCAGCGCGTCGGGGTCTGCCGGGTCCTGCAGCCGGGTGATGCCGAAGCTGGACCCCGCCCGCGACGGCTTGACGAACACCGGGGCACCGAGACGACCGACCGAGCGCACGACAGCCGGCAGGTCGCTGCGCCACTGAGCGGGTCGGGTGAGCACCCAGTCGGCGACGGCGAAGCCCTCGTGCTGCAGCAGGACCTTCATCGTGTGCTTGTCCATGCAGGCCGCTGAGGCGAGGACGCCGGAGCCGACGTAGCGGGTCCCTGCCAGCTCGAGCAGCCCCTGCACGGTGCCGTCCTCCCCGTAGGGTCCGTGCAGCAGGGGCAGCACGACGTCGACGACGCCCAGCGGCACCGGCGCCTGCCCGGGCACCACCCGCACGAACCCGGTGCCGTCGGTGGCCGTCGCGGGCAGCAGACGCCCCCGGAGGACGGCGGCGGCCTCGGACACCTCGGGCAGGTCGCGCCCGCGCAGCGCCCACGCCGCCGGGTCGTCGTCGACGCACAGCCAGGCCCCCTCGCGGGTGATGCCGACGGCGAGCACGTCGTAGCGGTCCCGGTCGATCGCTGCGAGCACCCCGGAGGCCGTGACGCAGGAGATCCCGTGCTCGCTCGAACGGCCGCCGAACAGGACGACGACGCGCGGGCGGGCGAGGGACGGGTCGGGGCTCATGGACGGCGAGGCTAGTGGTGCCACCTACCCTGGAGCCGTGGACCAGACCCCCGACGCGCCGCTGTCAGCCGCGACCCGCCTGGTGCACACCGGTCGTCCCCCCCGCACCCCCGGCGGGCCGCTGAACCCGCCCGTGGAGCTGTCGACGACGCTGCACGCGGCGACAGACGACGACGGTGCCGCCGACGGGTCGGTGGTCAACTACGCGCGCTCGGGCGTACCCACCTGGCAGGCGCTCGAGGACGCGATCGGCGACCTCGAGGGCGGGACGGCACTGGTGTTCTCCGCCGGGCTCGCAGCGGTCGGCGCCGCCGTCGAGGTGGTGCTCGCCGAGCGCGCGCTCACCGGGGCGGCAGGGCCGGCGCGCGTCGTCGCCCCCCACCACGGCTACTCCGGGACGCTCGGTCTGCTGGAGCACCTGCGGGCGACCGGCCGCATCGAGCTGGTCCGGGTCGACCCCGCGGACACCGCCGCGACGGTCGAGGCGCTCACCGGCGCGGACCTGCTGTGGGCGGAGTCGCCCGCCAACCCGACCATGGAGATCACCGACCTGGCGGCCGTCGCCGCAGCGGCTCGGCGTGCGGGGGCCCGGTCGGTGGTCGACAGCACGTACGCCACGCCGCTGCTGCAGAACCCGCTGGCGCTCGGCTTCGACGTGGTCGTGCACTCGGTGACCAAGTCGCTCGCCGGGCACTCCGACGTCCTGCTCGGTGCGACCGTCACGACGGAGGAGGCGCTCACGGACGCGCTGCACGCCCACCGCACCCGCAGCGGCGCGGTGCCGGGGCCGTTCGAGGCGTGGCTGGCGCTACGCGGCCTGCGGACCCTCGACGTGCGGATGGAGCGCGCGCAGGCCACCGCCGCTCTGCTGGCGCAGCGGCTGCAGGACCATCCCGCCGTGGCTCGGGTGCGCTACCCCGGCCTGGCCGGCGACCCGGGCCACGCCGTGGCGTGCCGGCAGATGCGGGGCTTCGGCGCCGTGCTGGCGTTCGACCTCGCCGACGCCGTGGCCGCGGAGCAGGTGGCCGCCTCGGCGCGGTTGTGGACCCATGCGACCAGCCTGGGAGGGGTGGAGTCGTTGCTGGAGCGTCGCCGCCGGCACACGGGTGAGATGGCGACGGTGCCGGAGGGGCTGGTCCGGCTGTCGGTCGGCGTGGAGAACGCCGAGGACCTGTGGGCGGACCTGCGGCGGGCGCTGGACGACGTCAGCGCACGCCGGCCGGCCTGAGCAGCCGGCGCGAGTCGGTCCCCTGGGTCAGCCGACCGCCGTCAGCCGCCCGGTCAGGGTGACCGGATGACCCAGGCCGGGGACCTGCCAGACGAGGGTGGCAGCCCCCCTCGGTCCGGTCGCTACGGCGGAGCAGGCCGCCCCGCCCGTACCCAGGAGCCGCACGAGCTCCGCGACGTACGGGGGGAGAGCCGCGCCGCCGGGCGTGACCACGGGCTCAGGCGCCCTCGGCCTTGCGGGCGCGGGCGAACAGCAGCCGGCTGAGCTCCTGCGGTCGGAGCCGGCCCGTGACGACGGCCGCGACGGCCTCGGTGATGGGCACCTCGACGCCGAGGGAGCCTGCCAGCGCCAGCAGCGAGCGGCAGGACCCGACGCCCTCCGCGGTCTGACGTGTCACCTCGGCTGCCTGCTCGACGCTCCTGCCGAGGCCGAGCTGCTCGCCAAAGCTGCGGTTGCGGCTCAACGGCGACGTGCAGGTCGCGACCAGGTCACCCATGCCCGCGAGGCCGGAGAACGTCTGCGGGTCCGCTCCGAGCGCGGCCCCCAGTCGCGCGGTCTCGGCCAGGCCGCGCGTGATGACCGACGCCTTGGAGTTGTCCCCCATGCCGAGCCCGACCGCCATCCCGACCGCGAGCGCGATGACGTTCTTCATCGCCCCGGCGATCTCGACACCGACCACGTCGGTGTTGGTGTACGGCCGGAAGTAGTCGGTCGAGCAGGCGGCGGCAACCCGGTCGGCGACGTCTTCACGGGTCGCGGCGACCACGGTGGCGGTGGGCTGACGGAGGGCGATCTCACGCGCGAGGTTCGGCCCGGACACCACCGCCACCCGCTCGGGGCCCACCCCGGACACCTCGGCGACGACCTCGCTCATCCGACGGTTCGAGCCGAGCTCGACGCCCTTGGACAGGCTCACCAGGACCGTGCCCGGGCGCAGCGACGTCACCAGGGGGCCGAGGGTGCTGCGCAGGACCTTCGACGGCAGAGCGAGCACGAGCACGTCGGCGGCCTGGACGGCGGCCGCGGCATCAGTGGTGGCGTGCAGCGCGGCCGGAAGCTCGACGTCGGGCAGGTAACGGCTGTTGCGGTGGGCGCCGTCGATCTCGGCGACCACGTCGTGGTCACGTCCCCACACCGTGGCCTGGCAGCCGGCGTCGGCGGTGACGGCGGCGAACGCGGTGCCCCAGGACCCGCTGCCCAGGACGGTGACCCGGGTGGGACCGCTCACGCGGCGGGCCGGTCTCGGCCGGGCCCGTCCCGCTCCGGCCCGTCCCGCTCCGGCCCGTCCCGCTCCGGCCCGTGCGCGCCCGGCCCGTCCCGCTCCGGCCCGTCCGCGCCCGGCTCGAAACGGCCGGTCTCGGGCAGGCCGGCCTCGCGCGGGTCGAACAGCCGCTCCGGCGGTGCCTCGCCGCGCTGCTCGGCGACGATCGCGACCAGGGCGGCCATGATGCGGTCGGTGGCCTCGCGCAGGACGTCGGCGTCCACGGGCCGTCCGCGCAGGTCGTCCAGGTCGACGGGCGGCCCGGCCCACACGTGCACGACCTTGCGGGGCCAGGGCCGCAGCCGCTTGGTGTAGCGGGGCAGCACCCGGTGGGCACCCCACTGCCCGATCGGCACGACAGGCGCACCGGTGGCCAGCGCGATGCGCGCGGCCCCGGTCTTGCCGCGCATGGGCCACATGTCGGGGTCGCGGGTCAGGGTCCCCTCGGGGAACACCGCGACGAGCTGACCAGCCTCGACAGCCGCGACCGCCGAACGGTAGGCGTCAGCCGCGTCGCCCGTGCCGCGGTGCACGGGGATCTGCCGGGCGCTGCGCAGCAAGGCACCCAGGCCCGGGACCTGGAACAGGCTCGCCTTTGCCAGGAACCGCATGACGCGGCCGTTGCCGTGGATGAAGTGCCCGAACGTCAGCGGGTCGAGGTTGGAGGCGTGGACGGTCACCGCGACCACCCCTCCGGTGCGGGGCAGGTGCTCCATCCCGCGCCAGTCGCGATGCGTCATCAGACGCATGGCAGGCACGGTCGCCAGCAGGGTGAGGCGGTAGCCCCACCCGAGCCGACGGCTCGTCTCTGGACGCTCGGGCACCGTCACCTCCGTCGGTCGCCGCACCGCACCGTGCGGACGAGCGGTGCCGCACGGCGCCGCCGCGGTGAACCATAACGGCGGCGGAGACCGGACGAGACGGCGGTGACACGATGGGCGCGATGCCCGCCGCCCCCGCCCCGCACCCGTCCGCCGGGTCCACCGTTGCCACCGCCCGTTGGAGCGTCGTGCTGCCGGTGAAGGGCGGGGCCGGCGCGAAGTCCCGGCTCGTGCACCCGAAGCGGGTGGAGCTGTCGCGGGCGTTTGCCCTCGATGCGGTGCACGCCGTGCTGGGCAGCCCGACGGTCGCGCGCGTGCTGGTCGTCACGGGGGACGCGCAGATCACGGCGGCACACCTGGCGTTGGGTGCCGACATCGTCGTCGACCCGGGGACCGGGCTGCAGGCGGCGCTGCAGGCGGGGGCCGCAGCCGCAGCACCGGACGCCCCGTGCGCGCTGCTGCTGGCCGACCTGCCGGCGCTGCGGGCCGAGGACGTGGACGTCGCCCTGCGGGCCTGCGCCGAGGTGCTGGCTGATGCCGGAGTCGAGCAGGTGACCGTGCCGGACGCGGACGGGGACGGCACCGTGCTGCTGGCAGCGTGGCGACCGGTGCTGCTGCGCCCCGCCTTCGGTCCGGGCTCGGCCGCGGCTCACGCGCGGATGGCCCTGGTGCTCCATGACGCCCCCGCGCGGCTGCGCCGCGACGTGGACGAGGAGCAGCACCTGCGTCAGGTGATGCTGCTCGGGGTGGGACCACGCACCGCGGCGGTGCTCCGGTCAGGACCGGCGCGCCGGGACGCGGGGCCTACGGCTCAGGTGCGCTCGACCATCGCTCCGAGCGAGGCCAGCTTGTCACCGAAGCGCTCGTAGCCGCGGTCGATCAGACCGATGCCGTGCACCTTGGACGTGCCCTCGGCGGCGAGCGCCGCGATGAGATGGCTGAACCCGCCGCGCAGGTCCGGGACGGTGATCTCGGCGGCGTGCAGCTTCGACGGCCCGGACACGACGGCGGAGTGCTGGAAGTTGCGCTGGCCGAACCGGCAGGCCGCCCCGCCGAGGCACTCGCGGTAGACCTGGATGGTGGCGCCCATCTCGCGGAGCGCCTCGGTGAAGCCGAACCGGTTCTCGTACACCGTCTCGTGGACGATGCTGATCCCGCTCGCCTGCGTGAGGGCGACGACCAGCGGCTGCTGCCAGTCGGTCATGAAGCCGGGGTGCACATCGGTCTCCAGGACGATCGAGCTGAGGTCACCGCCCGGGTGCCAGAACCGGATGCCGTCGTCCTTGACGTCGAACCGACCGCCGACCTTACGGAAGACGTTGAGGAACGTCATCATCTCCGGCTGGGAGGCGCCCTCCAGGAACACGTCGCCGCGGGTGGCCAGCGCCGCGCACGCCCAGGACGCCGCCTCAATCCGGTCCGTCATGGCGTGGTGGTCGTAGCCCTCGAGCCGGTCGACACCCTCGATCCGGATGACCCGGTCGGTGTCGACGCTGATGATGGCGCCCATCTTCTGCAGCACGGCGATCAGGTCGCCGATCTCCGGCTCGATGGCGGCGTTCTTTATCTCTGTCACGCCCTCGGCGCGGACCGCGGTCAGCAGCACCTGCTCGGTTGCACCGACGGAGGGGTACTCCAGCTCGATCTTGGTCCCCTTGAGGCCGTTGGGGGCCGTGATGCGGATGCCGCTGGGGCGCTTGTCGACCACGGCGCCGAAGCGGCGCAACGACTCCAGGTGGTAGTTGATCGGCCGGTCGCCGATCCGGCAGCCGCCCAGGTCGGGGATGAACGCCTCGCCGAGGCGGTGCAGCAGCGGGCCGCACAGCAGGATCGGGATCCGGCTGGTGCCGGCGTGGGCGTCGATATCGGCGCTGTGCGCGCTCTCCACCTCGGTGGGGTCCAGCACGAGGCTGTCCTCCCCAGAGACGCTGACCCGGACGCCGTGCAGCTCCAGCAGGCCGGTGACGACACCGACGTCACGGATCTGCGGCACGTTGCGGAGCAGGCTCGGCGTCTCCCCCAGCAGCGAGGCCACCATGGCCTTGGACACGAAGTTCTTGGCGCCCCGCAGCTTGATGCGGCCGTGCAACGGGGAGCCACCGTGGACGATGAGGGTGTCGGTCACGCCCCCATGGTGACCCATCCGGAGGCGATCCCGACAAACGCCGGGCCCCGCCGCGCGGCCCGGCACGTCACGACCCGCTCGTGGACTCCTCCGACCCGGACGCGGTCGCCGAGGTGGTGGACACGGCGGCTGCGGTGGAGTCGTCGTCGCTGGGCGCGGGCGTCGCGGTCCCCGAGCTCGATGCCGCGTCGGGTTCGGTACGGGCCGGGGCGGCGGGTGTCGACGTCGTGCCCGTCGCGGTGTCGGACGTGCCCGTCGCGGTGTCGGACGTGCCCGTCGCGGTGTCGGACGTGCCCGTCGCGGTGTCGGACGTGCCCGTCGCGGTGTCG
>JAABUN010003202.1_pt1 | contig 26223 bp, 18 predicted proteins | sample 5559311 | NCBI WGS metagenome assembly JAABUN01 (sample SAMN10711877, study PRJNA513370) | rock metagenome | isolation source: Antarctica rocks | place: Antarctica: Victoria Land, Siegfried Peak sud
GCTCGCGTTCGTCCGGGACGTGCAACGCCGCAATTACGCGGCGGCCTGCGCCCATCGCAAGCGGCGGTTGCGCCTGCTCCAGCGCTTGCTCGACTCCTCCTGAACCAAGTCACGTTGTAAAACTAGTCGCTTGACCACAATCTCCTGCTGCCCGATCAATTCATCCACCACCAGCGCCACCCGGCGCTCGGCGTTGCCGACGATCAGGGCGCGCGCGCCGGGGGCTGGTTCGCCGCCTGAGACGAGGCCGAGGGCGCGATGCAGATGGAGTACCGGGTAGGTCGCGTCGCCGAGATCGAGTAATTCGCGCTCGCCGATCGTGCTGACGAGTTCCTTGCGGAAGAACGCGACCTGCTCCACGACCGGCAGGGGGATGGCGAAGGTTTGGGTGCCGGAGCGCACGAGCAGCGCGCGCGTGACCGCGAGCATGATTGGCAGGCGGATCGTGAACGTGGTGCCGACGCCCGGCTCCGATTCCACGCCGAGCGTCCCCTTGAGGCGGGCGACATTGGTGCGGACGACGTCGAGTCCGACGCCCCGCCCGGAGATGTCGCTGATCGTCGCGCTGGTGCTGAAGCCGGGGAGGAAGATCAGGTCCAGGATCTGCTCGCGCGTCAAGCCGTCGCGGCGGCGGATGATGCCGCGCGCCAGTGCCTTGTCGAGCACACGATCGAGGTCGATCCCCGCGCCATCGTCGCTGACGCGGATGACCGCCTCGCTCCCCTCGCGGGCGGCGCTGAGGCGGATCGTGCCGCGCATTGGCTTGCCCCGCTGTTGTCGCTCCTCCGGGGCTTCGATCCCGTGGTCGGCGGCGTTGCGGACGAGGTGCAGCAACGGATCGGTCACCTCCTCCAGCAGTACCTTGTCGATCTCGACCGTCTCCCCCACGATCGTCAGCTCCACCTCGCGCCCGCGCCGGGTCGCCACGCCGCGCGCGGCGCGGTAGAGGCGGGCCGCGATAGTGGAGAGGGGCACGAGGCGCACCTCCATCATCCGATCTTGCAGATCGGTCGCGATGCGCGACTGGCGCGCGAGGGTCTGCTCGAAGCCGTCGTAGAGGCCGTCGAACTCGGTGCTGGCGGTGTTGATATCCGCCGCGATCTCGATCAACTCGCGCGAGATACGGTGCAACTCGGTGTAGCGGTCCATCTCTAGCGCGTCGAATTCGTCCTGTCCCCCGTCGCTCGGTCCGACGAGCGCGAGGTGCGCGCGCGGCGACTCGGCGCGGAGGAGTTCGGCGACCTCGTAACGATTCTCCAGCTGCCCGCCGACCCGTCGCAGCCGCTCCACGCCGATGCCCAACTCCGCGACGGTACGTCCGAGGCGTCCGAGATATTGTTCCTGGCTGGTGCGGTTGATGACCAGCTCGCCGACCAGATTGAGCAGATTGTCGAGATGGGCGATGTCCACGCGCACGCTGCGCGCGGCGCTCTCCGTGCGCGACTCCTCCGGGCGCGCCGGGTTGGGCTCGGCGGCCTCGCTCTGCGGTTTCCGCCCCGCCTGACTCAGCAGGGCGGCATAGCGTCCGCGCAGTGGGGCGACCAGCGCCCGATCCTCGCGCTTCCCGGCGGCGATCCCGCGCACCAGCGTCTCCAGCGCCTCGGCGGAGTCGAAGAAGAGGGTCAGCATCTCGCGGGAGGGGGGAGCACCGCGCTCATCGAGCGCCCCGAAAAGATCCTCGATGCTGTGGCAGAGCGCCGTCAGGACCGGATAGTCGAGCGCCCCCGCCGCCCCCTTCAACGTATGGATGATCCGTTTCGCCTCGGCGATCTGTTCCGCCGAATCGGGGTGCCGATCGAGCGCGACCAGCGTCTGCCCGAAGGCGGCCAGGTGTTCCTCGGCCTCCTGGATGAAGACATCGAGGAGTTCGCCGTCGATTTCGCCGTCGGTGGCCTGCCACATTTCGGCGTCTGGTTCGTCCATCGTGGTGTCGCTGGTGGCGTCGAGCGGGGTGTGCAGCTCGCCCGCCCCGATCGCGGCGGCGAGCGCCTCGTGGCGTGTATCGAGCGCCGCACTCTCCGCGTCGAGCGTCGCGTCGTCGGCGGTGCCGGTCACGTCGCTCACCCGGCGGACGAATCGGTACGTATCATCGATGAAGGCGAGGATCCGTGGTGCGACGGCCAGTTCGCGCTCTTCGAGTCGGTCGAGCAAGTCCTCGACTCGCCAGCCCGCCGCCCCGAGGCGGGTGAAGCCCATCATGTTCGCCGCACCCTTCAGGGTGTGGGCGACACGGCGTAGCGTGGCGAGCTGGGCGGCGTCGGCAGGCGCACGATGCAGGCTCGCCGCGCCGGTTTCCCACTCTGCCAGGAGCTCCTGCGCCTCTTGCAGGAAGACCTCCACGATCTCCTGGTCGAAGCCGAGGTCCGTCGACTCCCCGGCGGTGTCGAGCGTGTCAGATACAACCGGTGTGGCACTCGCGTCGTCCCGAGTCGCCGCCGCGGTTGCAGAGTCAGCGGTATGGTCGCGCAGGAAGGCGAGCGCGGCTTCACCATCGAGAGTCAAGAAGGTATTAATGTCCGACTCGCTCAGACGGGCGAAGGCCGCCTCGATCTCCGGGTCGATCTCGGGGAGCGCGGCGAAATTGAGGTCGGCGTCCTCCCCGTCCTCGTCAAGGCTGCTGGTCGCATCGTCGTCCGATGTGACGATGCCTCTCTCGGGCGACTCCTCGTCGAGTAGCGCGTCCAGGAAGGCGCCTTCCTGCGGTCCTTCGCTGGCGTTAGCGCCGTCATCACCGATTGCGTTCGTGTCGTCGGCACGTTCGCCGCCGAGATCGACGGTTGCCGGGTGATCGTCGCCGGTATCGTGATCGACGGTGCTGAGGCTACGCCGATCGAACTCCAGTCGCGCGGCGCGGATCTGCACCGCATCCTCCGCTGCCCACGCGAGATCGTGCGTCCCGGCGAAATGGTCGTCGAGGAGTTTCGTCGCGTGGTCTGCGGCGCGATACTCGGTCAGCAGGTCGTCCACCTGGGCGCGCTGCTCGTCGTCGGTGATCGGGGTGAGGAGGGCCGGGGTGCCGCCCACATTTGTGGTGTTGGTGACGTGGTCGGTCCCTGCTTCGTCTCCCTCGCTCGCTATCAACGTCTCGGCTGGCTCGTGATCCATAGCGGCGAGAGCAAGCATGGCCTCGGCGTTGTCCTCCGGTGCGAGCGTGGGTTCCGCGTCGGTGTGTACCGCATCGTGTGGCTCCGCTATGCTGGTGCCGGGTGGGGGGGTGGCGTCGGTAGCCAGCAACCGGTCCGTGCCCAGACCCCCGCCGTGTGGCGTGGCCAATAGCGGGCGTTGCGAACGATGGGGGGCGATCAGGGCGAGCGGCCCGAGCGGCGCATCGGTGTGCTTCTCGCGTTCACCGGACATGGACGGTAACGCGCCGGTATCGCCCGCTGTCGCGCCGAGGAGTGCGGAGAGATCGCCGGTATCGCGCGCTGCTCGCAGCGCCGGATCGACGACAAGCCCCAGATCGGTCGCAAAATCGGTCATCTCCCCCAGATGCACCTGGAGGAAAACATGCTGCTCATCCTCGGCGAGGGACAGATAGTGCGCCAGGTCATCCTCGGAGAGGGCCAACAGCGTGGCCTCTTCGAGCGCATAGGCGTCGAGCGTGCCGGTGCCAGGCTGGTGTGTGGGTGCGACTGCGCGCCCGGGTTCGTCGCGCGGCGCTGCGGCGCTCGCGTTGCTGAACCGGGCGGCGATGCCCGTAACGTCGGTCTGTTCGTCAATGGCACCATCCGCCACCGGGGTTGCTGCCACCGCCATCGGTTCCTCTGCAATGTGGGGAACGTCTGCGGCGGTCGCCGCGCTGGTCGCCGCCTCGTCGTTCGTCGGCACCCCGCGCATCTCCGGTGGGGGAACGAGCGTGTTGGTCCCCCCTTCCACGTCGAGGAAGATCCACTCCGTATTGCCGTACGTGGTCTTGCGCTCGTTCCAGCCGCCCTTGTTCCAGAGGATCGTCTCTTTCTCGCCCCACTCGATCGGCGCGACCGCATCCTCGGCCACCAGCACGATCTCTGTCTGCGTCGGCTCCGGCAGCGGGGCCGTCCCCGAGTCCTGCTCCGCCGGAGCGGCGGGCGCGGTGGGCTGCAAGGTGAGGAGGAGGTCATCGAGCGAGATGTCGAGGAGTGGCGGTGGCGCGGCCTCCGCCGCCTCGACCGTCTGCAACACCTGCTCTAACAGGAGATAGCTCCGGTCGAGGCGTTCGCGGCCCTGCCCGTCGTCGTGGAGCAGGCTCTCGATTTGCGTGTCCAGGTGATCGACGAGCGCCAGCAGCGGCACCTGCGACTCGTCCGGCACGCCGCCGCGCTCCGCCGCGGTGAAGCCTTCGAGGAGGAGTTGGGCCAGTTCGCCGAGCTGTCGCGCGGGTGGCAGATCCAGCATCCGGGCCGAGGCGGCGAGGGTATCGAGCCCCTGGCGCGCGGCCTCGATCGCCTGGGTGTCGTGCGGCAGCGCGAAGATGCCGCCGATCCCGCGCCGGATGCTGGGGATGTATGGTCGCACTTCCTCGACGAAGGCGGGGGCCAATAATGCTAATTCGTCGCCGTTGCCAGTGCCGGACATTGTGCCTCCTCTGGATCGTCCCGCCTCGCCGGTGCGTGCAGGCCGGATGTAGCGTTCAGCGACCGTAGCCCTGCGGTCGCTCATGGACGAAGGTGTCGTCGCGGCGATCCGGCGCGAGCCCCGGGCGGAGGGGGCTCGTCGGTAGCTCGGTCGTGCCCACGATCGGCGTATCCGGCCAGGCGCTGCCACTCCTCCGGGTGCCGGTCCAGATAGCCCCGGTAGGCCACGAGATCGCACAGCCCCAAGTCGCTGCTACGCGCCCCGAGCCGAGCGCGCAAGGTCGCATGGCGCGCCGGTGGGAAGCACAGGCCCCAGCGTGAGGTGACGAGTGCGGCGCGAGCACGGGCACGTTCGGCTCGCTGTCGCGCCCGCCCATCACCCCGCCCCACCCCGACCGATACGCGGTTGTCATCCCCTGTCCTCGCACCGGGGGCTGTTAGTCGGCCACGCCGACGCCCGCCAGCACGCGCCTTCCGCTCATGCCCCCGGTGCGGACGGGTGCGGGTGCGGGCGTGGGTGCGGCCTCATCGAGGCGGAAGGCGGCGACGCCCTGGCGGAGGTCGTCGGCGAGCGTGGCGAGGGCGGCGACGGCGGCGGCGGCGTGGCGGGTGCCGGCGGTGGTGCCGGTGGTGATGCCGGAGATCTCGGTCATGGCGCGGGCGATGCCGACGGAGGCGCGGGCCTGCTGGTCGGCGGCGAGGGAGATCGCCTCGATCAGCGCCGCGAGCTGGCCGACGATCCGGTCGATCTCGCCGAGGCTCCGCCCTGCCGCATCCGCCAGGCGCGAGCCATCGACGACCTCGCGCTGCCCCTCGTTCATCGCCATGATCGCCTCGCGCGTCTCCGCTTGGACGCCCTGTACGAGGGTGTCGATCTGGGCGACGGCGATCGTGACGCGCTCGGCGAGGCGGCGGACCTCCTCGGCGACGACCGCGAAGCCGCGCCCGTGCTCGCCCGCCAGCGCCGCCTCGATGGCGGCGTTGAGCGCGAGCAGCTCCGTCTGGTCCGCGACCTCGCGGATCAGCGAGACGACCGCGCCGATCTCCTGGGATGACGCCCCGAGTTGCTCGATCTGCCGCGCGGTCGCCTGCACCTGCGCCTCGATACGGCCCATCCCGGCGACGGTAGCGGACACCGCCTCGGCACCGGCGGCGGCGACGCGGCGAGCCTCGCGGGCGACCCGCGCCGACTGGGCGGCATTCTCGGAAACTTGCTGGATCGAGACGGTCATCTCCTCGACGGCGACCGAGGTGTCCGCGATCCGGGATGCCTGCTGCTGCGCCGCGTTGTTGAGATCGCCGGTGGTCGCCAGGATGCCAGCGGTGGAGTCGCCGACCTGCTGGGTGGCGATGTTGACGCGCCCGACGATCTGGCGGAGTTCGACGATCATGTAGTTGAAGGAGTCGGCCACCGCGCCGAGCGCGTCGGCGGAGACCTCCGCCTCGACCGTCAGGTCGCCCTCGGCGACGCTGCTCACCTCCTCAAGCAGCTTCACGATCTGCGTCTGGAGGGCGGCGTTCTGCGCCTCCTGCGCGCGCGCATTATCGGTCACGCGCTCGATCATGGTGTTGACGGCGCGGGCGACATCGCCCAGCTCATCCACATTGTCGATCGGCATCCGCACCCCGTAGTCCCCGGCGCTGATCCGCTCCGCCGTGCCGCTGAGTTCCCGCAATGGGCGGGTCATCAGGCGGGTGAGGAGGAGGAAGATCAGGGCGAGGCTGGCCGCGAGCAGGAGGAAGGAGACGAGCGCCACCGCGCCGGTGATCCGCGCCGTCTGCTCGCCGATGAACGCGGCGGGCTTACCGGTGAAGAGCGCGCCCAGCGTCTGCCCGTTGCTGTCGGCGATCGGGAGATAATTGGCGACGTAAGGCTGCCCGTTGATCGTTGTCTGGCCGCTGAACCCTTCGCCGCGTAACAGCGCCGCCGTCTCCGGCCCGCTCAGGGTCGTCTCGGCGGCTGGCCGGATGGTCATGCCGCCCGCCAGGGTCGTCCCACGCGCCACGAACTTGCCGCCCGTGAACTGGTAGATCGCCGCGTCGGCGAGGGTGTTGCGCTTGGTCGCCTCGACGATCGACGCCTCGTTGGCGCTCCACGCGCCGAAGGCGAGGGCCCCGGTGCTGTCGACGTTCGGGGCACCCTTCTGGTCGAGCAGATATCTCAGCGAATTGGTCGAGCCGGTGACGTCGGTCGTCGCCTGCGTCGTCAGGGCGCTCTGCACCCGATTCACGACCAGGAGGTCGATGACGATCGTCAGCGCGACCACGATCAGCGCGGTCGCGACGAGCAATTTCGTCGCGATGCGCCAGCGCCGCACGCCACCTAGCCGTTCGATACCCGCTCTGAAACGTTCCTGCATGGATCTCCTCACTCTCCCGATGGCCGACGGCGGCGCGCGCCCGTCAGTGCCGTTCTGGTAGTCCACTGACGATCAATGGCGCGCTCGGCCCGGCCAGGTGGTACCCGTTGCCGTTGCCGTTGCCGTGCTCGCGCCCCCCCCGTGGTGCGGTTGCGTGCTCGTTGGCGCGCTCGTCCGGCCCGAGCGTGCGTCCGTCGGCGCGCTCGTCCGGCCCGAGACGGAAGGTGGCGACGCTCTCGCGGAGGTCGTCGGCCAGCGTCGCCAGCGAGGCGATCGCGGTGGCGGTCTGCTGGCTCCCGCTGGCGGTCCCCTGCGTCACCTGGGAGAGTTCGCCCATCGTGCGGGCGATGCCGACGGAGGCGCGGGCCTGCTGGTCGGCGGCGAGGGAGATCGCCTCGATCAGCGCCGCGAGCTGGCCGACGATCCGGTCGATCTCGCCGAGGCTCCGCCCGGCGGCGTCCGCCAGGCGCGACCCCGCGACGACTTCGCGCGTCCCGTCTTCCATCGCGACGACCGCGCTCGTCGTCTCGGACTGGATCGCGCCGACGAGTTCGGTGATCTGGCCGGTGGCGTGCGATGTTCGTTCGGCGAGGCGGCGGACCTCCTCGGCGACAACCGCGAAGCCGCGCCCGTGCTCGCCCGCCATCGCCGCCTGGATCGCGGCGTTCAGGGCGAGGCGATTGGTGCGCCGCGCGATCTCCTCGATCAGTTGGACGGCCTGACCGATCTCCTGCGACGACTCGCCGAGGCGCTTGATCTTCTTGGATGTTTCCTGTACCTGCCCCCGGATGCGGGCCATCCCGGCCACGGTGGCAGTCACGGCGCGCGTGCCGACCTCGGCGGCCTCGCGTGCGCCGCGCGCGACCTCGGAGGAGCGGGTGGCGTTCTCCGCCACCCGCTGGATCGAGACGGCCATCTCCTCGATCGCCGCCGAGGTGTCCGCGATGCGGGACGCCTGCTGCCCGGCGCTGTGGCTGAGGGTGTCGGTCGTGGTCAGGATCTGCTCGGTAGAGGTGGAAACCTGCCGCGTGGCAGCATTGACGCGCCCGACGATCTGGCGGAGTTCGACGATCATGAAATTGAAGGAGTCGGCCACCGGGCCGAGCGCGTCGGCGGAAATCTCCGCTCGTGCCGTCAGATCGCCCTCGGCGACGCTGCCGATCTCTCCCAGCAGCTTCACGATCCGCGTCTGGAGGGCGGCGTTGCGCGCGGCCTGCTGGCGCGCCTCCTCGCCGATCGTCGCGGTCAGCGTGTTAACCGCCGCCCGGACTGCCGCGATCTGCGGCGGCCCGCTGACCGCGACCTGTCCATCGGCGGGGGCGGCGCGCAGATCGCGCTCCAGGGCGGACAGGGGGGCGGTGATTTGCCGCGCGGCGAGGAGCGCCGCGACGATGGCGAGGATGGCGATGACGACGGTGAAGGCTGCAAGTTCGCCGCCCTGGATCACCCCGCGCACGAGGAAGGCGAGCCCCAGCATCGGGAGCAGGGCCAGCAACAGCAAAAGCCCTGCCAGTCGGACCCGTAGATCATCGAGAGTAGTGGCCGGTGTCCCGGTTGATCGCGCTGACGCTTCGTTCATCGTGCTGCTCGCCTCCCTTTCCTGCATGGACGGTCGTTCGCGCGGCTGTGACGCTGTGGCGTGCTGGGCAGGGTGCGCGCTCGCTAGGTCAGCGCGCTGTCGAGCGCACCGAGCAAGGCACCGAGCAAGACTTCCAGGTCGAGCACGCCGAGCAGGTCCCCGGCGACACTATCGCGGGCCGGGGTGCGATAGAGCCCGGCAAGATAGCGGTCGATGCCGACGCGATCGCGTTCCGGCAGGGGGAGCAGATCGTCCGAGTCGAGCGAGCGGATCGTGCTGACCGCGTCGACCGCCAGGGCGATGAACTGGCCCTCGCCGCCGACACCGGTCGGCTCGCCGGTGACACAGATCAGCGCTTCGTCACCGGTGCCGGTCGAGTCCAGGCCGAGGAACGTGGCGAGATCGGCCACGGCGATAATCGTGCCGCGCAGGTTCATCACCCCGCGCAACCATATCGGCGCGGCGGGGAGCGGCGTCACGCCGCTCACCTCTTCGACTTCGCGCACCACCCCGGCGGCGACGAGGTAGCGCCGCCCGGCGAGGGTACAGGTGAGATAGAGACGTCCGGCGCTCCCGGCCTGCGTGGCGGATGGGACACGTTCGGTGGTCGCTGTGACCATGCGGTCCTCCTGCGAGAGTCGGCGGTCGGCGGTTGGCAGATAAAGATTGGTGGTTCGTAGAGGGCAGGTCAGCCGGCAGTGGACCGCATCGGCACCAATTCCTGCCGACTGTCGACCGCCGACTAGACGTGCTGCCGGACCGTCGCCAGGAGGATTTCGGGGACGAAGGGTTTGGTCATATAGGCGGTCGCACCCTGCTTCATCCCCCAGAACTTGTCCGACTCCTGGTTCTTCGAGGTGAGGAGGATCACGGGGAGCGTGCTGTAACGGGCGTCGTTGCGGATCTGGCGGCAGAGTTGGAAGCCATTTTTGCCGGGCATCACCACATCCAGGACGATCAGGTCCGGGCGATCTGCGGCGAGCCGCAGCAACGCCTCGTCGCCGTCCTTCGCGGTGATGACGTCGTACCCTCCCGCGCGGAGCGGCGTGGTGATCAACATCGTCTCGGTCGCGCTATCGTCCACCACTAGAATCTTATTCTTCGCCATCGCACCCCTTCTCCTCGTGTGTTGTCACGCTCGCCGCGCCGCCGACGCGCGGTGCTCTTGTTATGCCAATCGTCCCAGGCCGTCGCGAACCTCGCGCAGGAGTGTTTCGCCCGCCTCGCGCGATAGCTTGGCGGCGCTTGGGTCGTGGAACGCCGCGAGCATCCGCTCCATCAGCCGCCCGATCAGCGTCAGCATGTCGTTGCTGGCGCGTCTGAAATAGGCCGCCCCGGCCCCGCTACGGCGCTGGAAGCCCCCGTGGCCGCGCGCCACCGCGACCGCGTCGAGCCCCACCTTGCCAAGCTTCAAGTCGGGCATGGCGTTCCCGTTTGTCTGGGCACGCCTGAGTTCCGCCGCCAGCACCGCGCGCGCCGTCGCCTGATCCGGCGGTCCTCCCGCTATCCCGCCGACGAAACCGGCGAGCTCGTTGGTGAGTTCCCCGAAGGCGCGGAGGAGATCCGCCTGCGGTTCGCGGCGCTCCTTGAGCCGCCCGAATGCGCGCTCGAAGCGCGACATGAACCAGACCAGGTCGGTCTCCAGTATTTCGTCGCGGGCGGGGGTCGCCCCGACACTGTCCCCCCTCTCCATCTTGGCTGGCGGGGCGACGATGGCGCACTGCGGCAGCGGCAGCGGCGTGAGGGTCTGTGGCAATGCGTAGAGGGAGAGTTGGGGAGCGCCGGCGGCGAGCACGGTCGCCACCTCGGCAAGCGACGCCTTAGGGAAACGGTCCTGGGCGCTATAGACCCCGAGAATCTCCCCTTTATCGAGGAGAATCCTCACCCAGAGGGGCGGATGCGCGCGAGGTTCGCGCACGCCGATATGGACGACGCCCGAATGGCGCACGCCGGTTAGTTGTCGTAGCAGCAGGGCGACCTCGGCGCTGTCACGCCCCATCGACTGCGTCAGTTGCGGCGCGTAGAACGTCGCGGCGAGCGCCAATGCCAATTTTTCATTGAGCGGATGGATCGCACAGGAGAGCGGGCCACTCTCCCGGCTGGTCAGGAGTTGCCCCAGCGCGCGCTTGCCATCGGCGACGGTCGTGCGCGCGGCGAGCAACGCGCCATCGCGCAGCAGGATGACGCCGGCGGTCTCGACCAGGGCGTTCATGCCACCGAGCTGGACATACCCGTTGAAACGCTGCGCTGCCAGCTCGTCAACGAATTTATAGCGGGCGGCGGGGGTGGTTTCCTGTGGCGTTACGCCGGTCGCCTCAGGGAAACGGGGATCGAGCGCCAGTTCGGCACCCTGCTCCTGTTGCTGCTCTTGTCCTACGGCGCTCCGCCGCGTCATCATACTCATCGCCTAACTTACCCGTCTCGCCCCCAGGGGGGCCGCTCCGTTGTGTGCCGCGCGGACTTCCGCGTCCAGCGCGACATACTTGCGGACGACGCGCAGGAGATCGCGCGGCTCGAACGGCTTGGTGATGTACTCGGTCGCGCCGACCAGTCTGCCGCGTACCTTGTCGAAGACACCGTCCTTACCGGAGAGCATCACCACGGGGATGTGCTTGTATTCCGGGTTGCGGCGGATGATCTGGCAGATCTGATAGCCGTTTACCTTCGGTAGCATGATGTCGAGCAAGATCAGTTGTGGGGGCGTGTTGGCGATCGCCGCGAGCGCGATCACCCCGCTGGGGACGCTGATCACCTCCACCCCTTGACGCTTGAGCGCGATCTCGACGATCTTGCGAATCGTCGGGCTGTCGTCAACCACGAGTACGACCGACCCGGCCACTCCCCACCCCCTTCATTGGCGTGTTGTCGCGGCGGTGGGGCGTGTCGCGGAGCCCGACACCGACCGCCCCACATCGCTCAACCATACCGCCGGTGCCTGTTCCTCTGCGGGGATGAGTCGACGACTACCCCGCGTGGGCGGTTCTGTTTCATCTATCGTCATACCGATTAGCGCCTCTACCATTCTGCTCAGTCGCCGCTATGAAAACAATCGAGCATTCATCCTGATGTTGGCGGTGCGAAAGTACTAGGCACCGGGGACTGAGGTTGTGCCGGTTGCGGATGTGGCGACGAAAGCGGGCGCATGACCGCACCCTTGGTACAATAATGCCGCTAGGTGCGGGGGCACCGTGGGCGAAGGGCGGCCTGGGGCGCGCCGCTTTGTAGGGCGCGGCGGGCCACGCGCCCGCCGCCAGGATCAGAGGGGCCGTGTCGGAGTTGATCAGCAGTGCCGCGAATCCGCTGATGAAGCGCCTCCGTGCGCTGAGCGAGCGCAAGGGCCGCCGCCGCGAGGGGGCGTTCTTCGTCGAGGGGTTGCAGCCGGTGTGGCAGGCGGTCGAGGCGGGTGCCGAGATCGAGACATTCATCGTCGCGCCGGAACTGCTGGTGAGCGTCCCGGCGCAACGCCTGATCGCGGAGCAGGCCGGGCGCGGGATTCGCGTGGCGCAAATCTCGGCGGCGCTCTTCAAGAGCCTCTCGGAACGGGAGGGGCCGACCGGCCTCGGCGCGATCGTCCGCGCCCGCACCGCGCGCCTCGAAGATCTGCCGGTGCGCCCCGATGCGCCCCTGATCGCGCTGCACAACATCGGCAATCCGGGCAACCTGGGGACGATTATGCGTACCGCCGATGCCGCCGGGGTGGGTGGGATCATCCTCCTCGGCGAGACGACCGATCCGTTTTCCCCGGCGGCGGTGAAGGCGAGCATGGGCGCGCTCTTCGCGGTGCCGATCGCCCATGTCGCCGATCCCGAGCGGTTCTTCTCCTGGGCGGCGGAGCGGGACGTGGCGATCGTCAGCACCTCGGCGCGCGCCGAAGCGACCCACTGGGCGGCGCGTTACCCTCGCCCGCTGGCCCTGTTGCTCGGCAGCGAGGGGGAGGGGCTCCCGGCGGAATTACTGGGGCGCGGCGCATTGCAGGTGCGGATCCCGATGGCCGGGACCGCCCGCTCGCTCAACCTTGCGGTCGCGGCGGGTATCCTCCTCTACGAGGTGAGTCGACAGATCGCCGGGGAGTGAACGGGGCGAGGGATTGCCGCAGAGGCGCGGAGACGCAGAGACACAGAGGAGAACGGGAGACGGGATACGAAGCAGGAAGATGATGCCACAGCGCACACAACGCCTTCTGCTGAGGTATCCACTGCACAGGCCAGTAACGGCACGGCCCCCTCTCCCCATCCGAGACGAGGGTGTGCCGAACAAGAGTGAGGCGGGGGCGAGGGGGTCGTAACGCCGCCGCGTCCGTGGTAGGTTCCGGGGGTTGAAACCCCCGTCTGTGGGGACCTCACGGCACCGGCGCAGTGCCCCGGAGGGCAGCCACTACCCATGAAGGGCACCTCGTCCCCATAATGGGGACACTGTACCCATGAAGGGCCTACTACCCGCCTGCGCGGGCTGGGCTGATCCAACCCCACGCCGCAGCGTCACTCAGCAGGCCCCTTTCTCTCTCAGGGAGAGGGGTGGCGAGCCGGGTGCCCGCTGGTCGGACGAGCCGGGGTGAGGGCCGTCCCCTGCCGTGAGAGAGCCGTTGGGCCTGAGTAGCCGTTGGACTGCAGTACCCATGAAGGGGAGCTACTACCCATGAAGGGCATACTATCCCGGCTGAATGGCCTGCGGCCACCGAGTACCCATGAAGGGCACAATGTCCGCCTGCGCGGACTGGACTATCCCCACCCCCATCTCTCCCCGCCCCTCTATGCCTCTGTGCCTCTCGTTCCGTCCCCTTTTCCCTCGCGTCGTTCTCTGCGTCTCCGCGCCTCTGCGGTGATCGTCTTCTCGTCCTACAAGTACCCCTTGAGGCGGGTGAGGTCGATGTTACCCCCGCCGAGCAGCGCGACGACCTGGGCGTCCGGGTCCACCGTGACCGCGCCGCTGAGGAGCGCCGCGACCGCCGCCGCCCCGGCGGGCTCAACGACGAGCTTAGCCCGTTCGAGGATGAAGCGCAGCCCGTCGAGGATCGCCTCGTCGTCGAGCAGCACCACCGCCTCCACGTATTCGCGGACAATCGCCAGATTGCGCACACCCGCCAAGGGGGCTGTCAGGCCGTCGGCGACGGTGCTGATGTTCGCGAGCGCGACCGGTTGCCCGGCGGCGAGGGCGGTGTGCATCGTCGGCGCGCCGGTCGGCTCCACGCCGATGATCCGCACGCCGGGACGTTGCGCCTTGATCGCCAGCGCCACCCCGGCGATCAGCCCGCCGCCGCCGATCGGCACGACTACTGTGTCGCGCCCCGCGCCCGTGCCAAGGCCCAGGTTCGGCAGATCCTTGAGGATTTCGAGGCCGATCGTCCCCTGTCCCGCGATCGTCAGCGGATCATCGTAGGGATGGACGAGGGTCAGGCCGCGTTCCGCTTGCAGGCGGTACATCTCCGCGAAGGCGACGATGTTGTTCGCCCCGTGGAGGATCACCTCCGCGCCGTAGCCGCGTGTGGCCGCCACCTTGGTCGGCGAGGCGATCTCCGCCATCACCACCGTTGCCCGCACCCCGGCGGCGGCGGCGGCCCAGGCGACCCCCTGCGCGTGGTTCCCGGCGGAGACGGTGATGACGCCGCGCGCACGTTCCTCCGGCGAGAGGGTCGCGATCTTGTTCAGCGCCCCGCGCGCCTTGAACGAGCCGGTGCGCTGGAGGTTTTCCGCCTTGAGCCAGGCGGGGCCGACCAGGCCGAGCCGCCGCCCCAGGGTGTGCGAGGAGACGAGCGGGGTGCGATGGACACGCCCGGCGATCCGCTCGCGCGCCGCCTCCACGTCGGCCAGCGTCACCAGCGGCCCCGCACCTTGCTCCTGTGTCACGCTCACCCCTCCTGATATACCCCTACAGGCGGATAAATAATGGGGGCGGCGAGGACACGCTCGCCCCCACCGCCCCGCGATTCGCGCTGTTTACTGACCACCCCCGCCGTAGAGGAGATCGAAGGTGCGCGCCTCGACCTCGTCCGGGTCGACCGTCGTGCGGGCCTCACCCGTGGCGACCGCCGCGCGGGCGACGGCGGCGGCGACCTTCGGCGGCACCCGATAGCTGATGCTGTCCGGGATGATGAACTCGGCGCTCAATTCCTGCGGCGTCACCAGCGCGGCGATCGCCTCGGCGGCGGCGATCTTCATCGCGTCGTTGATCACGCGCGCCTTGGCGTCGAGCGCCCCACGGAAGATACCGGGGAAGGCGAGCGAGTTGTTGACCTGATTCGGGTAGTCGGACCGCCCGGTCGCCACGACGAGCGCGCCCGCCTCATACGCCAGGCCGGGATCGATCTCCGGGGTCGGGTTGGCAAGTGCGAAGACGATCGGCTTCTCGGCCATCTCCCCGATCATCGCCTGGGTCAGCGCGCCCGGCGCGCTGACGCCGATGAAGACATCCGCACCGGTGATCACCTGTTCGAGCCGCCCGGAGAGGCGCTCCTTGTTGGTGATCGCGGCGATCTCCTCCTTCGATTGATTCATCCCGACCGGGCGCCCGGCGTAGACCGCGCCGGAGCGGTCGCAGAGGATGATGTCGCCGACACCGTACTGGAGCAGCAGTTTGGCGACCGCCACGCCCGCCGCGCCGGTGCCGTTGATCACGATCCGCACCTGATCCATCGTCTTCCCGGCGATCTTCAGGGCGTTGATCAGCGCCGCCAGGGTGACGACCGCCGTGCCGTGCTGATCGTCGTGGAAGACCGGGATGTCCAGCGCCGCCTGCAACTTCGCCTCGATCTCGAAGCAACGCGGCGCGGCGATGTCCTCCAGGTTGATGCCGCCGAAGGTCGGCGCGATCGCCCTGACGATCTCCACGATCTCGTCCGGCTCGCGTGCCGCGACGCAGATCGGGAAGGCTTCGACCCCGCCGAGGGTCGAGAAGAGGACCGCCTTCCCCTCCATCACCGGCAAGGCCGCCTGCGGGCCGATGTCCCCGAGGCCGAGGACCGCGCTGCCGTCGGTGACGATCGCCACCAGATTCCCCTTCGCCGTCAGGTCGTAGACGCGCTGCGGGTCGCGGCGCACCTCCTCCGCCGGGGCGATGGCGGCGGGCGGGACGTAGAGCATGTTCAGGATGTGGTGATCCTTGATCGGGATCTTGCTCTTGATCTCCAGCATCCCGCCGTAGCGACGGCGGAGATCGAGCGCGCGCTCCTGGATCGACGCCTCCGGGCCGACCCGTGGCGCGTTGTTGTCGGCGGTGACGTTGGTCATCTGTCCTTCGTAGACGATCCGGCGCGTGCGCTCGGCCTCCACCTCGGGATCGACGTCGCGCCGGGCCTCGCCGGTGGCGCTGGCCGCGCGGACCACGGCGGCGGCGATCGCCGGGGCGGTGCGGAAGTCGAAGATCGAGGGCAGGATGTTCTCGGCGTGCAGCCGCTCGGGGGGGACGCTGTCCGCCAGGGCGCGCGCCGCCGCGTCGAGGATCGCCATATTGATGTTGCGGGCGCGGGCGTCGAGCAGCCCCCGAAAGACACCGGGGAAGACGAGCGCCGGGTCCATCTGGTTCGGATAATCGGAGCGGCTCGTGGCGATGACCCGCGCCCCGGCCCGCCGCGCCTCGTCGGGGTCGATCTCGGGATCGGGCGTGGCACAGGCGAAGACGATCGGATCCGTGGCCATCGAGCGGATCATGTCGGCGGTCAGCGTATTCGGCGCGGAGAGCCCCACGAAGACATCGGCCCCCGCGATCATCTCGGCGAGGCTGCCGGTGCGGCGGTGCGGGTTCGTCTCCTTGGCGACGTAGGCCTTGGCCCAGTGCATGTCGGCGGCGCGGTAGGGGACGAGCGCCCCTGCCCGGTCGCAGATGATCACTTCCTTGGCCTTGGCGCGCACCAGCAGGCGCGCGGTGCCGATCCCGGTGACCCCGGCCCCGTTGATCACGATCCGCGCGTCCTCGATCCGCTTCCCGACGACCTTCAGGGCGTTGTAGAGCGCGGCCAGTACGACGATCGCCGACGCATGGTGCTGATTGGAGAAGACCGGCACGTTGGCCGCCTTTTCCAGGTGATCGGCGATCGTGAACGACTGCGGCGCGGTCAGGTTGTCGAGGGCGATCGCGCCGAATGTCGGGGTGATGCTGTAGAGAATCTGCACCATCTTCTGCGTGTCGCGCGTGTCGAGGCAGAGGGGGAAGGCATCGATCCCGGCGAACGTCTTGAAGATGACCGATTTGCCTTCGAGCACCGGCAGCGCGGCTTCCGGCGGCGCATCGCCGCGCCCGAAGATGGCCGAGCCGTCGGTGACGATCGCGACGGTGTTGCCGCGCGAGGTGAGATCGAACGAGGCGTCGGGGTCTTTGGCGATCACCAGGCACGGCTCGGCGACGCCCGGCGTGTAAACCAGGCTCAGCACCGACCGATCCTTGATCGGCACCTTACTCGCCACGCCGATGACGCCCCGGTAGCGTTGCCGGTAGCTCAGCGCCTCGGCCCATTCCTCGCCGTTAACCATCCTATCCCCCACACTATGCGCGGCGCGGCATGGTCGCCACGCGCTCCCCACTGGTCTTGCCCCGCACAGAGTAGGCGACAGCGGCCCAGGTTGCAAGCGCCCCTGCATGCAGAGAACAGCGGTGCAAGCGGCATATCGCCCGTCGGCCAGAACACCACGGAGTTGGGGTGATCCGACCAGAATCGGGCAGGGTGGATCGGCCCGCCCGACCTTCGGCCTCTGTCCACATAGCGCCTACTTATCTGTCAGTGCCGCCTCCTCGAGCTCCACGGTTGTCAGCGCGGTCGGCTTCTTGGCGACCGCGATCTCGATCGGGGTCGCGGTGCCATCGACATCGCCGAGCCGACGAGTGACCAGGAAGATCAGCGAAGCGAAGACGCAGGCGATCAGGAAGGGCACCTGATAGCCGACCCGCGTCAGGATAAACCCGGTCGCGACCGGCACCACGATCGCCGCCGCGTGTTGCATGGTCACCCCCATCGCCAGCGATGGGGCGATGTCCTTCGGGGCCGCGATCGTCCGCAGATAGGTGCTGGCTCCGATATTCGAGAGGGGCATGATGAACGAATAGATCATGTAGCAGATGATCGCGACCACCACGTTGTCGATCAGCGCGTACCCGGCGAGCGCGACCACGTAGCCGACATTCGCCACTTCGAGCATCTGCCGCACGCCACGGCGGTCGATCTGCCGCCCGATCCACGGCCCTAGCGTCATGCTGATGGTGGTGACGCCGATCAGCACCGCTGAGATGACCGGCACGCCGAGCCGGAAGTGATCGACGAGCACCCACAGGCCGAACGAGAAGAAGATTTGCTGCCGCCCGCCATCGAGCAAGTTGAGCAGGTAATAGAAGCGATACTTCCGTCGCATCACGAGCGGCTCGCGCCGCGACTCGATCGCCTGGACGCGCCCCTCGTCCAGGCTGGGGAAGCGCACGATGGCGATCGCCGCGACCAGCGCCAGGATGCCGCAGAGGACGAAGGTAGAGCGGAACGAGAGGAGGTTGAACTGGAAGGTGAGCAGCACGACGACCATCGCCACCAGCCCGCCGCCGCTGTTGATCGCGGCCAACCGCCCGAGCACACTGCCGGTCTTCCCGGCAGTGGTCAAGGTCATGCCGAGCGCGAACTGCGTCTGGAGCCAGGTGTGGTAGCCCATTGAGCTGATGATCACCCACGGCGCGACCGTCCAGAACGACGACGAGACGCCGAAGAAGCCGTAGCCGACCGCCAGCAGGACGAGCGCCCCGGCGGTTAGCTTCGGCAGTGAGAGGCGGTAGAAGAGCGCGGTCAGGAAGATCAGCAGGAAGCCGGGGATCTCGCGGATCGCGGTGATGTAGCCGAATTGCGGACCAGCCAGACCGAGATCGTGCTCGAAGTAGTTGGAGACGATGTTCTGCTGCGCCGACATCGCGAAGCCGGTCGCCGCCGTCGCCACGGCGATCAGCGCGAAGCCGCGCCCCACCGGCGTGCGCAGCCACGCCAGGAACCCACCATCCATGCCTGCCCCCCCCCCACCTTGGCCTATACGGTTTCAACCGGCACAGTATACCCGAGGGGGGTCGGGAGTCGGGAGTCGTGGGCCTGTCGCCCCTGGCGGGCGGGGGTGGAATAATAGAAGGTGAGAGTCGGGGCGATCCGCCATCTGTCGCATGCCGTGGGGCGAGGTGAGCGGATCGCCGAAGTGAGGTGCGAGGATGATGGCGACGATGGCACGCGCGACCGCGCCGCCCGATGCGGAGTCGGCGGTGGTCGCGGTGGCCGAACTGGTCAAGACCTATGGCGGGACGCGCGCGGTCGATGGAGTGAGTTTCACCGTGGCACCCGGGGAAATCTTCGCGCTCCTCGGCCCGAACGGTGCGGGCAAGACGACGACGATCGAGATCCTGGAGGGCTATCGTGCGCCCGATGCGGGATCGGTGCGCGTCCTCGGCCTCGACCCGATTCGCGACGCTCGTGCGCTAAAACTGCGCCTGGGGATCATGTTGCAGGCCGACGGCCTCCAGCCGATGCTGACCCCGCGCGAACTCGTGCGTCTCTACGCCGCCTTCTTCCCCGATCCGCTCGATCCCGAGGAGTTGCTCGCGCGGGTGGGGCTGCGCGAGGCGGCGACGACCCGCAGCCGCCGCCTCTCGGGGGGGCAGAAGCGGCGGCTGGCACTGGCGCTGGCGCTGGTGGGGCGACCGGCGCTCGCCTTCCTGGACGAGCCGACGACCGGCATGGACCCGCAGGCGCGGCTGGCGACCTGGGAGATCGTGCGCGAACTGCGCGCCGGTGGCACCACGATCATCCTCACCACACACCTGCTCGACGAAGCCGAGCGCCTCGCCGACCGGGTCGCGATCGTCGATCGCGGGCGCTTGATCGCCCTCGGCTCCCCCGCCGAACTGACCGGCGCGGAGGCGACCGGGCGCGCGCGCCTGATCGCCGCGCCAGGCCTGCCGGTCGCGGTGCTCGCGGCCCTCCCCGGTGTCGCGACCGTGCGCGAGAGCGAGCCGGGGGTCTACGCGATCGAGGCCACGCCGGACGTGCTGCCGGGCGCGCTGGCGGCGGTGACCGGGTGGCTGCGCGACGAGGGGCTTACTTTGCGCGAGTTGCGCGTGGGACACGGCTCGCTGGAAGAACTCTTCCTGCGGCTGACCGGCGGGGAGGAAAGGCGATGAGCGACCGCGCGCTGCTGCTGCGCTCGATCGGGGCGCAGACGCGCGCCGAATTGCTGCTGACCCTGCGGCGTGGCGAGAACGTGCTGATCACCGTGATCGTGCCGCCGCTGCTCCTTGTCTTCTTCGCCGCCTTCGGCGTGCCGGGCCTGACCGAGGGAAGACCGGTCGATTTCCTGCTGCCGGGGATGCTGGCACTGGCGATCATCGCCAACGGCATGGTCAGCCTGGGGATCGCCACCGCCTACGAGCGCTATTACGGCGTGTTGAAGCGCCTGGGTGCCTCGCCGCTACCGCGCGGCGGCTTGCTCCTCGCCAAGGCGCTGGCGATCCTGGCGCTGGAGATCGTCCAGGTGGTTGTTTTAATCGCGCTCGCCACGCTCGCCTACGGCTGGCGACCGGGCGGGCTGTCCCTCGTCGCCGTGCTCGTCGTGATCGTCGGCACCCTCACGTTCGCCGGGATCGGGCTGGCGATGGCCGGGGCGTTGCGCGCCGAGGCGACCCTGGCCGGGGCCAACGGCCTCTACCTCCTCTTCCTGATCGTCAGCGGCGCGGTGTTGCCGGTCGAGCGCCTGCCGGGCCTCGTGCAGAACCTCGCCCAGCTCCTGCCGTCCACTGCGCTCGTCACCGCCCTCCGTGCCACCCTGACGGCGGGCACGCCCTTCCCCGGCTCCGCGCTCGTCGTATTGGTGATCTGGCTGATCCTGGCGCTCGGCGTGGCGGCGCGGACCTTTCAGTGGGAGTAGACAGGACTACCTTGAGCGCCCAATAGAGTAGCGGCGGCACGACATGGGCGTGCGCCGGAACCTCGTTGTGATGCGCTGTTGTCGTCGATAAACCGCGCGGTGTTTCGACTATGAGAAAGGTGAGGGATATACTGGTGTAGTCGGAGATAGCGATATCGCAGGAGGGGTTGCAATGTTCATGCGTCAGGTATGGCGGCGAATGTTGCTCCTCGTTGCGGTATTTCTTTTGGCGGGTTGCGAGCTATCGAGCGTACCCCCCACCGTGTCCGGTCCCGCGCTATCGAGCGTACCCCCCACCGTGTCCGGTCCCGCGCAAAACACGCCGACGCAAGGCCCGAGCGCGCTTACCCCTTCGCGGGCTGTTGCGCCCACCCCCTCGTTGCCTTCGCGCGTCGCACAGTCCACCGCAACAGCACGGCGCACGCCGATTGAGTCCACCCCTTCTGCATCGGCGGCGGGCGTGGCCCCCACGATGCAGCCCGCCGCGCGCCTCGACACCTCTGGGAGTCCCCTGACTGTCCTGGCGTGGTCCCCCGACGGGCAGACACTGGCCGGCAGCGCCGGTGCGCGGGATATGCCCAACACTACTATCCATTTGTGGCGCGCGGATGGAACGGCACTCGCCACGCTCGTCGGCCACACCGGACCGATTCCGGCGCTGGCGTGGTCCCCGGATGGGCGTGTCCTGGCCTCCGGTTCTCTGGATGGCACCGTGCGCTTGTGGAGCGCGACGGGTGCGGCCTTGAACACGCTGTCCCTGCCCGCGCAGTGGGTCTATGGCCTGGCGTGGTCGCCTGACGGGCAGACGCTCGCGGTCGGTGGGATCCAGGTGCCGACCACCAGCGTCGGCACGCCAGGGCGTCCCTCACCGATCATCCCAGGCACGGTGACGTTGTGGAGCCCCAGCGGCGAACTCCGGGCGACCCTCGGCCCGCCGCGCCACACGGGCGGCAAGTTCTTTCACCTCGCCTGGTCGCGCGATGGCAGCACGCTCGCCGCTGGCGCGGTGACCTTCGCGATCTGGCGGACCGATGGCACGCTGGTCGCCGCACTCGATGAAATAGCCTCGCCCGCCTGGGGCATGGCCTTCTCGCCCGATGGCGCGGTGCTCGCCACGGGCAATGAGAACGGGCTGCTCCGGCTCTATACCGGCACCGGCGTCCTGTTCGCCACACTCGGTGATATGAACACGGTTGGCCTGACCTTCTCCCCCTCCGGGACGACGATCGCTGCCCTTGGGAGGAGCGGCGTATCGCTCCTCGATGTGAGGGGTACACAGGTGACTGTGCGCGATCTACCAGCGCGGGCTAAGCCACACAGCGACCTCGCCTGGTCCCCGGACGGGGCACGTCTGGTCGCCTGGTTCAGCGATCAGACCGTGCAAATTTGGCGTGCCGATGGGCAACTCGGCGCGATCCTCGCTGGTTGCGGCGGTGCCCCGCTCAGCGTCGCGTGGTCGCCTGATGGGCGCACGATCGCGGCGGCGACCCAGGATGGGCGACTCTGCCTCTGGCACCCCTAGCACAGCACACTACGTAGCCTACACCGAGAAGTGCGGAGGGTCCTGGCTAAAGATGTGCCAGGACCCTCCGCACGCCCTCTTTTGGAAAGTCCGCGCGAGCGTCAGAGGGTGCTCGCGGCCTGCCGGAGCAACCCTTCCAACCGCCCCTCGTCGATCGCCTGCCCTTCCCGAATCTTGATCGTCTTGCGTTCGGGCGGGCCATCCTCGAACAGGCCAGGCGGCGCATCGAGCGCGGTGGCATTGAAGATCGTGAGCGTGACCCACCCTTTCGCGGTGCCGATCACGGCGGCGTATTGATTATTCTTGCGGTAATGGGGCTTGCCGTACTGGAGCTTCCCGGTCACGTCGGGGATCGCGCGATGCACGATCGCATCGAGCTTGCGGCACAGATCGGCCTGCCACGGCACACTCACCTTGTCGAGGTATCCGGCGATCTCTGCGCTCATATTCCTCCAATACTCATAGGACGTACGCAGTTGAACGTTGTATCCAGCCGAAGCCATGCCTGATTCGTGCTCAACTGTGTACGTCCCAACGCAGTTCAAGGAGAGGTTTTCCCTCGTCCGATGCTATGGATTCATCGCCGCATACACATCGTAGACGTGCCGCGCGACCGGGGCGGCGACCTGCGAGCCCGCGCCGCCATTCTCGACCATCGTGATCACCGTCAGCTTCGTCGCATCAGCCGGGGCGAACGAGGCGAACCAGGCGTGGTCCGGGTTCGGCGGCACCTGGGCGGTGCCGGTTTTTCCGGCGATCTTGATCGCCACGCCCTTGAAGGCGTCGGTCGCGGTGCCATTCGAGGCGGAGACCACGTTGACCATCGCCGTATGGATCATCGCCATCGCGTCGGGCGGGATCGGCAGCCTGGCGATCTCCTTGCGCGTGCCGGCTCGCAACACCCGACCGTCCGGGGTGGCGACCTTCGCCGCGAGGAAGGGACGCAGCAACGCGCCGCCGTTGGCGATGCCGTTGTACATGTTCGCCATCTGGAGCGGCGACGAGAGGAAGAAGCCCTGCCCGATTGACAGATTGATCGCGTCGCCGGTGGCCCAACCGTCGTTCAGGTTCTGGCGCTTCCAGGCCGGATCGGGGACCACACCCGCCGCCTCCGGCAGTTCTTCCAGTCCGGTCGGCGCGCCGAGGCCGAACGCGCGCGCCTCTTGCGGCAGGAGGTTCGGGTCCAGATCGTCCAGCTGCTTGCCGATCTCGTAGAAGACGGGGTTGCAGGAGCGGGTGATCCCGGTTTGGAGGGTCATGCTCCCCTGCGCGTTCGGGTAGGTCCAGTCGCGCCAGACGTTCGGCGCGCCGGGGAGGGAATATTCCGCCGGGCAGGGGATGATCGTATTGGCGTTCATCCCGAGCTTCGTCACCCCCGCCGTGGCGGTGATGACCTTGAAGATCGAGCCGGACGGATAGGTGAACTGCGCGGCGCGATTCCAGAGCGGGCGCAGCTTCTCGTCGTTGAGCTGGGCGCGGGCGGCCTCATCGAAACCGAGCGTGAAACCGTTGGGGTCGTAGGTCGGGTGCGAGCCGATGGCGAGGATGCCGCCGGTCGTCGGATCGAGGATTACCCCGGAGGCGGCGCGGTCGCCGAGCCCTTCTTCCAGGGCGCGCTGGAGATCGAGGTCGAGGGTCAGGGTGATGTCCGCGGCGGGCTCACTCTTGCGCTCGGCGAGCACTTTGCGGACGGTCTCACCCTGCGAAACCACCGTCAGCTGCCCGCCCTTCTTCCCGGCGAGCCACTGCTCCCCCCATGCCTCGATCCCCGCGCGCCCGATCTTGTCGCCGCTGATGTATCCGCGCGGGGCCAAATCTTTCAACTCATCCGCGTTGACCTCGCTCATGTACCCGACCGCGTGCGCGGCGAGCGAGCCTTGCGGGTAGACGCGATCGTTGACCTTGCGGATCGCCGCGCCGGGCAGCGTCTGGAGGATCGCGTTCGCCTCCGCCGGGATCTGATCCGGCAGGGTCTTGATCGGCACGAACCAGGTCGGGTCGGCGGTGGCGTATTGCGCCTTGATCTTCTCCGGCGGCACGCCGGTCGCCTTGCTCAGCGCGGGCAGGAACGCGGCCTCGTCCTTGATATCCTTCGGTACCACGCCGACGATCGTGATCAACCCCTGCTGCGCCAGCACGCGGCCCTTGGCGTCGATGATACGCCCGCGCGCCGGGATGTCGGGCTTGAAACGGATCAGTCCATCGCCGAGATCCTTGAAGATCAGCGACGGCGTCCAGGCGATCCGCCACCCGTCGCCCTCCTGGCGCAGGGTGATCGTGTTGTCCTCGACTATCGGGCCGACGAGCGCGGACAGCATCTCGACATGTAATGGTATCTGCGACGTGCCGCCCGGCATGCTCCCGACCGTCGCCTTGAGATCGGAGAGGCCCGCCTCGGCGGCGATCGCCCCGTAGCGCGCGATAAACTTGTCGCGGGTGATACCGCCCTGCTCGGTCGCGCCGATCAGGTCGTACATCCCGCTGTAGTCCTTATTGTTCCAGCGATCGGCGTACGCCCGCGCGACCGATCCGGCATCGGTCGCGTTGAGCGCGCCCACCGGGGTGGCCGGACCCGCCCGCCCCGGCGTCCCGGCGATCCCTGGCGTGCCGCCACCGAGCGGGACGGCGGTCGGCGGGATCGCCCCGCTGCCACCCGCATTGCCGACCGTGCCAGACCCGATCGTCCCCGGTGTCCCCGCGACCCCGGCAACGTCGGAGGTCGCTGTCGCCTCGCCGGGCACCGCCGCCGCCTGCTGCGCGGTGGGATTCGTCGCGGCGACCCCGGCGCGCGAGACGTTGAGTCGGAAGCCGGACGCATAGAGGGCTCCCCCACCGGCCACACAGAGGAGGATCACGATCAGCACGCCGAGGAGTTTCGGCCAGAGCGGGGCACGGCGGGCGCGGCGGACGCTGCGGGCGGAGTAGGGCGAGCGATAGGTCACGGGCATTGCTCCCTGTTGCTGCACGGTGCGTTTGTCGCCGGAACGCGGGCTGCTACGCGGACGCGGGTAACGGCGGCTGGTGTGGGTCCATCCTGCTTAAGAGAACGCGCGGTACGCCCCGGTGGGTGCGCCGCTCGATTAACTGTGCCACGTTCGAGCACCGTCGTCAAGGGCGAAAAGCTGCGAACGTTCGCAGTCTTGGGCCTCCAAGAGCCGAGCGCTCCAGTGTCCGTCCCCTCCGCCCGCCCCACCACTCCTGCCCAACCGGGTAGGCTTGTCGCCCACCCGTTCTGCCTCGCCTCTCCCGCGCATGTTGCGGGGGACGGCGTGGCGGCGCGCGGGGTACGCTATCTACATGCCCCGAGGATGACCGGATGCGATGGGGCGAGAGATACACAAGGAGTATGTGGCGATGAGCGAGACGATGACAGGGGGCGGACTCTTGCAGCGCCTCTCCGATGAGATGGCCGGTGCGGTCGAGACGGCGGGCGCATCGATCGTGCGAATCAACGCGCGGCGACGGCTCCCGGCGACGGGAATCGTCTGGACGAGCGACGAGCGCGGTGCGACGATCGTCAGCGCCAATCATGTGATCGAGCGCGACGAGGAGATCACGATCGTCGCGCCGGATGGGCGCGAGCTGCCCGCGCAGCTGGTGGGACGCGATCCGGGGAGCGATCTGGCCCTCCTGCGCATCGAGGGGGCGGGCCTGACCGCCGCGACTCGCGCGCCGGAAGGATCGGCCAAGGTCGGCGCGATCGTGCTTGCGCTGGGCCGGGCGGGGGCGCTGGCGGCGACCTTCGGTGTCGTCAGCGCGGTCGGCGGCCCCTGGGAAGGGGGACGCGGTCGGCGTTTCGGACAGCTGATCAGCAGCGACGCGCCGATGTTCCCCGGCTTCTCGGGTGGCCCCTTGGTTGATGCCTCCGGGCGCTTGCTCGGTCTCCTGTCGTCCCACCTGGGGCGTGGGATGACCCTGGCGATCCCGCACGACGAGGTGGAGCGGGTCGCGACCACGCTGCGGACGCACGGGCGCGTGGCGCGCGGCTACCTCGGCATCGGCGCGCAGCCGGTGGCGTTGCCCGCCGCCGTGCGGGCGAGCGTCGGCCAGGAGCAGGGATTGCTGCTGATCACGATCGAGGATGAGGGTCCGGCGGCGCAGGCGGGGCTGACGGTCGGCGACATCATCGTCGGCCTCGGCGGTGGCACCGTCGCCTCCCTGGACGACCTGCGCGCCGGGCTGACCCCTGAGCGGGTCGGGCAGGCGATCCCCGTCCGCATCCTGCGCGGCGGCCAGCCGACCGAGTTGAGCGTGACGCCGGTCGAGCAGAAGTAGTGACGAGTGGGCCAGTGGGCGGAGTGGGCGAGTGGGCCAGTAGGGAATGACGGAGGAAACCGAT
>JAABUN010003203.1_pt1 | contig 26221 bp, 6 predicted proteins | sample 5559311 | NCBI WGS metagenome assembly JAABUN01 (sample SAMN10711877, study PRJNA513370) | rock metagenome | isolation source: Antarctica rocks | place: Antarctica: Victoria Land, Siegfried Peak sud
GAGGAGGAGATCCGCTATCTCTTCTAGGGGTGCTTCGAGATTAGATACTACCCCCGGAAATTTAAGGAGGCTAATATAGTAATCTTAAAGAAACCGTAGAAGGAGAACTACGCCGACCCTAAGTCTTATAGGCCGATCGCCCTATTAGATACCTTAGGAAAGATATTTAAGACGGTAGTAGCGGCTAGGCTTAGAGATTACGCGGAGGCTAATAACCTCCTTCCGGAGGAATAGATAGGTATAAGGCAAGGGAGATTAGTAGAAACCGCGCTAGAAACGATTATTAATGTAGTCTATATAGTATAAGGAATAGGGAAGAGGAACGTAGCGAGCCTCCTCTCCCTAGATATCGCTGGGGCCTTTAATTACGTCTCCTACTCCCGGCTACTCTACACGATAAAGATAAAGAGGGTCTTAGAAAGGATAGTACGCTAGACGGCAAGCTTCCTTATAGAGAGGGCGACCTCGATTACCCTCGGTAGGAAGACGAGTCAGATAGAGTTAGTAGAGACAGGGATCCCCTAGGGTTCGCCTATCTCTCCGATCCTATTCCTGTTTTTTAATACTCCCCTAATCGAGGAGTATAAAAAGCTAAAGCTACTAATCTAAGTTAGCGGATTTATAGATAACGTCTATCTACTAGCCTATAGTAGGAGTACTAAACGGAACTGCGAGGTTCTAGATATAGCCTACGAGGTATGCCTATAGTAGGCGAAGACCTATAAAGCCTTATTTACACCGAAGAAGTACGAGCTCGTTTATATAACCCGTAGAATCAAGGGTATTAAGATAGATGTAATAGTTAAGCTTAAGGGAATTAAGGTTAAACTAAAGACGTTAATTAGGGTCCTAGGACTTATACTTAATAGTAAGCTAAATTAGAACGCACACCTAAGGAAGGTATAAGCTAAGATAGATAACTAGATTCAGGCGCTCTACTACGTCGCCGGCTCTATATAGGGAGCGGTTCTACCGGTTAGTAGGCTTATATACGCGGTAGTAGTAAGGCCTATAATAACGTTCGCGGCGCCAGTATAGTATAACCTAAAGAATACCCCCAGGGCGGTAGGGAAGCACGTGAAGACCCTGACGACGATCTAAAATAAAGGACTGCGTAAAGTACTAGGGGCGTATAAGGCCACCCTAATTCCGGTCCTAGAGGTAGAGGTAGGAATCCCGTCGGTAAGAGACTTCCTTAATAAGGTCTTACTACGGAGTAAGATCCTCTAAGGGATATATAAGACGGTTCTGAAAGGGAACGCGAAGATCAGGTCTCGGTTATAACTAAGAAGGGGTAGGAGGCGGCGCCCTCCGCTACCCCCGTCAGCTAAGAAGGGGTCTTAGGCGAAGCGGTCGCTAAACGGGGTACTCGATAGCCCGACGCTATAGAAAAGGATGCTAACCTAGTAGGAAGGCCGGTAGTAGGGCCGGTGGCGCCACTACTAGCGGGGATTAGAGGGCCGAAACACAAGCCCAGTATAGAAGGGTGACCTAGTAGGGGGGAGATAGGACCTCCATAAAGGCCTAAAGAAGCCGGAGAGCTCTGTAGCGGTCTAGTTACGCACGGACATGATTAGGTTTAACTACTTCCTATTTATTAGGAAGGTGCCTAGGATCCTAAGTCCTAGCTGCCCGTGCGGGGCGGCGAGGCAGACCGGTAAATACGTCCTACTATTCTATCCCGACTATTATACTAGTAGGAGTCAGATATTACTAGAGGCTAGGTCGGAAGACTATAGTACTATTCTCTTATCACCGATAGGGATAAGGGCGGCGGCGAGGTAGTTAACTAGGTCAGGCGCCCTCTACCAGTTTATACTAGCGAAAGAGATATTAGCGAGAACCGATAGAGAGGAAGGGCTCCGCCCTAACTAAAGAGAAGAGAATATAGTCGACGAAACCTTAGTATTATAGACGGTAGACCCGACCCCTCGATATACCGCCCCGATAGCAGGCCTATTAGGGGGGGGAGGGAAGGAGCCGAATAATAGTATGGCCTGCGGATGGTAGGTGGAGTTTTTATCCCTTAGCTAGGTTTCTCCCCGAACGACAGGTACGCTAGGCGTACCCCCTAAATAGTCTACCCTTATTAGCTTTAGCTAGTATAGGAGTATAATCAATCCATTAATTAATTAAATATCCTATATTCCTTCTACTTTAATTCTTAAAATAACTAGTATAGTCTTATAATATTTATAAAAGTACTTTATAAATTCCTTCTTATATTTCTCTTTATAAAAGATCCTATTATTATTTAACTCCTCTTATTTATCTTAATTCTTATATAGTTTTAATTTTATTATAGGATTTAAAATATTAGTAAGATTATAAATTAGACTACTTTTACCTTCTATTTTAAAATAGTATTTTAAGAGTTTCTTTAAAGCTTATTTATAAGCTTTAATAATACCTAATTTCTATAAATAACTACTATTATATATTATTTCTTTAATAGTATTAAGATAGTTAAAAAGAGCGTTATATAATTAAAATCCTAGATAAATACCTATATTAGTTATATAAGAACGTAGTAAGGTAAAGTTATAAAGAGGATTTAATATATTATTAATTAATAAGACTATTAACTATTTATTATTATTAAGTCTAATTTTATTATTTTTTAGATTATCTTAGTTTTTATCTACCTAATTATTAATAATATAATATAATTAGTATATACGCTAAAGTATTAAGTAGGTAGAATTCTAATAAATATAAATATCTTATATAAGTTTTTTAGGTCTTTTATTAAAGCCTTCTTATAACTTTAAAAATTAATGCTTTTATTAAGGAGAAGAATTAATAGCTATTATAAGAGCGCGAATCTATTCTAATTATTAGTAAATATACTATTAATTTATATTACTTTTATCTTATTATACTTTCTTAATTATAATAGATAGACTAATACTTCCTTAAATATCTTTAACTTAATTATCCTTTAATAAAGTAGGTATAATATTATTTAATACTTTTAAATTAATAATACTAATAAAGTCTTATACTACTAAGTTAAAGATATACGCTAAGTAAGAAATTAAACTTTATACTTTATCTTATTAAAAGTTTTATTAGGTTATTACTTTTTTAAGTTTTTCTTTTATTATATTATTATTACTAGTATTATTAATAATAACTTTAAAGAGTTTTTCTCTAATTCTATAAAGATTTAATATCTTTATTAGCTTTATTATAAGATTATAACTAGAATACTAGATATTAAGAGGCGTAAATCTAATAAGATATTTATAATATTAAAAATAATTATTAATCTTATAAACTAGTATCCTTAAGTAGGTAACCTTTTATAAACTAGATTATATATCTAAAGTAAGGGAAATATATTATAAGTATTTTAAATTTACTTTAACTTTTATATAAATTATATTAAAATCTAATAAAATTATACTTTATTATCTAATATAATAGATTAGGGTTAAATCTAGATAAGCTATTAATAATAGATCCTAAAACTCTAGTTAATTAATAGTATAAAATAACTAGTTTAAAGTAAGAAAGTATTTATATAATTATTTATTTTACTATTCTTATTAAAAGTTAAAAGAGAACTCTATTTAACTCTTCTTCTATTATTATCTTATAAGTTTAGCTTTATATTATTATTTTATATTATTATAAGTAACTTACCTAAGATAAAGTTAGTTCTAATTATAATATTAAATTAAGTTATTTATATAAAGTATATTTCCTTATCTTTTAATATTTCTTTATATTAGATATACTTAAATTATTAAGTATTATTAGATAGTTTAAAATCTTATTATACCTCTTATATATTATCTTTAATAATCCTTTTACTATTAAAGCTAATTAAATAAAATTATTCTAAATATTAGCTTATTTACCTAGTATTATCTTCTTATTTTAAAGGGGATCCTTTATCTTTATATTATCCTTTATTTTAATATTCTAACTAATAATAATTTAGTATTATTATACTCTAAATTAGTCTTAAGTACTTAGAGTTTATTTAATATATTAATTATGTTCTTTAAATCTTAATTCTAGGTATTCTTCCCTAATATACTTAATAGTATTTTATTAAATTTCTCTCTTTTTATAAGAAGTTATATTAAACTAGAAAATGCCTGTAAAAATTCAAGATTTTTACGTCAGAAAATCACCCCTACTACCTGGCGTTTAGTAGGTGACGTGAATAGCGGGGAGCATATTAGACACGTTGGTAGGTAGTCAGCCCATAGACCTATGCAGCGATATGGATCATTCTAACAGCGTTCTATACCTGGTAATGAGACAGATATTTCCCGCTATTCAGACTAATATCAGACACGTGGGTAGGTGAGGTGAATAGCGGCACGTTAGTAGGTGGCCGGCCTGTATATACGATAGTATTAGCCATATCATATATATACACCCATTCTAATAGCGTTCTATACCTAATAATGAGACGGATATTTCCCCCTATTCAGACCGATATCAGACACGTTAGTAGGTGAGGTGAATAGTAGGGAGCATATTAGACATGTTAGTAGGTGGCCGGCCTGTATATACGACAGCATTAGCTATATCATATGCATGGATTATTCTAACAGCGTTCTATACCTAGGAATAAGACGGATATTTACTATTCAGACTGATAGCAGACACGTTAGTAGGTGAGGTGTATAGTAGGGAGCATATTAGACATGTTAGCCTGTAAAATACGACACTATTAGCCTATGGACCCATTTGAATAATTCTGACAGCGTTCCATACCTGGCAATAAGACGGATATCACCCCCTATTCAGACCGATATCAGACACGTTGGTAGGTGAGGTGAATAGTAGGGAGTATATCAGACACGTTAGTAGGTAGCCGGCCTGTATATACGACAGCATTAGCTATATCATGTACATGCACCCATTCTAACAGCATTCCATACCTGGTAATAAGACGGATATCACCCCCTATTCAGACCGATATCAGACACGTTGGTAGGTAAGGTGAATAGTAGGGAGTATATCAGACACGTTAGTAGGTGGCCGGCCTGTATATACGACAGCATTAGCTATATTATATACATGCACCCATTCTAACAGCATTCTATACCTGGCAATAAGACGGATATCACCCCCTATTCAGACCGATATCAGACACGTTGGTAGGTGAGGTGAATAGTAGGGAGCATATCAGACACGTTGGTAGGTAGGCGGCCTGTATATACGACAGCATTAGCTATATCATATGCATGCACCAATAGACCGATATAGATAATTCTGACAGCGTTACATACCTGGCAATAAGACGGATATTTCCCCCTATTTAGCCTGATAGTAGACACGTTAGTAGGTATTATCGTGGAATAGGTAAAATATAAATAATGCTAGGATTTTTATTATTCGTAATCTATATTCTAGCCGTTAGCGCATGGAATTTAGTAGGTGAATCCATCATTCTGAAATATCTTTTAAACTACTACACCGATTTCAGTTATTTTTAAAGCCTTGGATACCTTAAAATGAGTTGAGTAACATGATTTATCCTAAAAACTATGTAACGGGTAGGTATATACGTGGGTAGAATGCGAAGAAAGTCAGGACTTTAATATTCTTCGCGATAGGAAGCTAAGCTTAAAGCGGTTAAATAGGGGCGTAAAGCGAGTAATATATTCGATAAAGGGCTCCGGGAGATCTATAAGGTCCTAAAAGTGCTATATTCTATTATAGTAAAGAAGATATATCCTATCTAACTTAATTAGTAAATTAGCTAGGATAAATACTACTTAATATAAAGTTTAATATAATAAGATTATTAGATTCTAGCTTAATAACTTAGTTATTACTAGGACCTATTAAACTTATTATATCTAAGGGAGTTAATATTTTATAAACTCTAAGTTAAGGATAAAATATAAGTAATATAAAAAGGTAATATAAATATTAATAATATTAGGAAGAAGAGTAAGTAATATAATTCTAAATTTTTAATATAAGGAAACTAATTTAGTATCTTAATATTATATAAGGTAATTAGTACCTTAGTAATTTAAGTTAAGTTAATTTAAATTATTAAGGAATTACTAAGGTTTTAAGTTAATTCTAAAAGTTAGAATTAAGTATTTAAGTTAATTCTAAAAGTTAGAATTAAAACCTAACTTAATAGTTAGTCTAGTTTATATTAATAAGGATATTATTTATTTAAATAATATCCTTATCTATTCTTAGGATTAGGAGTCTTATATTAAAGTTATAAAGGTAGTACTTTAATAATTATAAAAATTTAAGCTTTATATAAGTCTTAAGAAATATAAGTTTATAATACTTAAAGTAAAGTTTCTTAACTTTATTATTAATAATATAAGTATATATATAAACTCTTATATAATTAATATTATAACCTAGTAAAAGAGTATAAAAGATATTTAAATCTTTCTTAATTTTATAAATTTCTATTAATAATTTATTAAATATTACTCCTTTATTATTATAATATTAATAGATTATTTAAAGAATAATTACTTTATACTTAAGAATGAGATAAAAAGTTAATAAGGCTTAAGAAACCTTATACCCTAAAACTAAGGGAAAGTAATATACTTTTAATAATATAATATAATATAAGTAATAGCTTTAATCTTATTACTAGTAAGTTTAATTATAAATAAGTTATATTAAAGAGGCTTATTATAATTATATTAAGGGTAAAGTATACTTAAAATAACTATATTAACCTAATATTAAATATTCTTTAATATCTTTAAGAGGGAGATAAAGATATATTTAATAAAAAAGTAATATTATAATCTTAAGACTAACTAACTATTATAAATATATTAATAATAATTAATAAAATAAGGATTCTTTATAAGAGTAAGTTAATTTATATACCTAATAATAAGATAATTAAGTATAAAATTATAAAACTCTATTATAATTACTTATATACTAGCTATTATTTATAAAAGTAAATATAGGAGCTTATTAAATATAAGTTTTATTAGAAGATAATAAATTAAGATATTTATAATTATATATAATAATACTTAACTTATTAATTATAAATATATTATATGTAATATATAATCCCTATTATTAATATTAATAAATTTATTTTAAGAGATTATAATAATCTTTATTATAAATCTCTCCTTTAGTAAGTTAGGAGGTAATATTTATAATATAATCCTAATAGTAATTAACTATTATATAAAAGTTATTAAATAATTATTTATAATAAAGATAATAAATATTATTAATATAATTAACCTTATATATTATAATATATTCTTAATATATAAATAGCTTAAAGGTATTATTAATATTTATAAAATAACTTTTATAGGTAATTTTTAAATAATAATATATTAGTATATAAATATATAAAGGAAGTTAAGTATAATATTTTATCCTTAAATAAATAAGTAAATAGAAAGGTAAAATAGTATATTAAAATATTACTTATAATATTACTTTAATTAGAAGTAAGATAATCAAGTTAAGTTATTATATTTAACTAAGTTTATATATAATTATATAAAGTAAATACCTTAAGTATTAAATTACCTTTATATGGAATATTATATAAGTACCTCCTAATAATTAATATTTAATTAGTAGAGCCTTATATTAAGGAAATCCCTTTTATAAAAAAAATTAAAATCTTATAATAAAGTAAGTAAATTTTAAAAGAGTACTTATATAATATATAAGCTACTTAAGTAAAGTATATATATAAGTAAAGGAAGTTAATTATAGATATTATTAAAGATTAACTCTTATTAAATATAAAAAATATTAAGCTTACTTAACTTATAAAGAAGTTATTATATAAATACTTAAGCCTATTTAAGGTACTTAAATAAATTAAGGAATAAACTTGTAAATTAGATCTCCTTAAGATATTTTAAATATATTTTATCTTTTATATCTTACTCTTAAAGCCTTATATTAAGGATTATAATAATATTTTAAATATCTTATAAGTATAACTTATTAAAGATAATAATAAGTATAAGATGAAAATTATCTTAGATTATAAGATCTCTTAAAATAAGCTAAGATACTTAATAAAGTAAAAAGAATAGTCTTATATTTCTAACTAATAATTATATAAAGAAGACTTAATAAATACTCTTAGAGTACTTAAAGAATAAAAGTAAAGGTATAAATAAGTAAAAAAAGAGATAAATTAATATTTAAATAATATAATATTATTAATTATATTATTAATTATCTTATTATTAAAGTAGTTATATTATTAATAGAAGTATTACTTAAATAATAAATTTATTAATATCTTCCTCCTTATTATCCTCTTCTTTAAGGGTAGGGAGGTAATTTTATATACTATTAATAAAGCTTTAAAAAGGGGGAAGGAAACGTAAAAATATAGCTTGAAATACTTAATATTTATAAGATTCTTAAAGGTTATAATAATCCTCTTAAGGATAGTAAGATTAAAAATTAGGGTGATAATAATAGGAGTAATATTAAGGCCCCTTATATATATAAGGTAATATAAGTAATAAAGACCCCTATTAAAGTTATATTAAAGGGAGGTAAGTTAAGTAATATTATTACTAGTATTAACTTTATTATTATAAGGACGCGGGTTAAGAGGTAATAAAGGGAGGTAAGGATAATAAATATATAAGTAATATTAAGGCTAATATAATAGGTATAATATATAGAGCTTATAAAATAAGGGATATAAAAGAAGCTATTAAAAAAGGGTTTAAGTAAAAGTCTTTAATATAAATAATAAGTATATAATTAAGTATATTATTATTATATATAATATAAATAATAAATTTAAGGAAGGATAATAATAAGGTTAAAGTATATTAATATAAGAGGACTAATATCTCTATTAAAAGCTTAATAAATATTAAAATTAATAAGGCTAAATTATAATATTATATTTAGTTAATAGGAATAATACCCCTAAATATAATAATAATAATTTAATAAAGAAGTATTATTATAAAGGTAAAATATTATTAATTATTTTACTTTTACTATTATTAATAAAGTAAGGGTTTTATAAAGGATATTTTATATAATTAGATTAATTATATAATTAAAGAGTATTATAAAAGGATCTTATTAGCTATTAAATTATAACTTATAACTCTTAGGGCCTAAGAGTCTAAATAGGGGGATAATTATAAGGACTAGTTAGAAGGATATATTATCTATTAATATAATATTTAAATAATATCCTCCTAGCGTAATTATATTATACTACCCCTTTCTTTAAAGTATATAAAGGAGAGGATTCCTATAAAGGGGATGCTAAATAAATAGTCTTAATACTTAATATATAAAGACCTTTAGTATATACTATATCTAAGCTACTTAATAACTCTTAATACATCTGTAATTAAAATTATACTTATAATTTTATAACTAAGTACCTTATATTAAATAAGAAGTTAATAAAGTAGTTTTTTAACTAGGCTAAGAAGTTAGATTATAACTTTATTAAGGCTCTTATAGATAAATAAGAAGATATATATAAATACTTTAATAGGATCTTAGGGGTTATAAAGTAGTACTACTAATAGCTTAATAATTTTAAATCCTTATAAGAAAACACTTATAATAAGATACTTAATAATATAATAAAATAAATTTCCCCTTAAGTAACTATAATAATAGGGTAGCTAATTAAAACTTAAGAGGTTAAGGCTACTATTTATTAAGTAATATTAAGAATATTATTAAGTAAAGATAATCTTCTTAATAAGTTTTATAAGGTAATAATAAAGTATAATATAAAAAGGAATTAGGTCCTAATCTTTATAAAGAAGCTAATAGCTTTTTATAATATAATTTAAGAGTTAGGAGTAATATTAGAATATTAGATAAATAATATCTTAACCCTCTTATATAAAGAGAAAGGGGATATAAATACAAATTATAAATTATTTATATATATCTTAATATATAGGCTAATAAGTATATTAAGTATAATAATTAACCCCTAGTAATTAATATTCCTCTTAAGAAGACTAATTAATAATAATGTTAAAATTATCTAATATCTTATTATTAAGTATAAGTATATTAGGAAATTATCTTAAAAAGTTAAAGGAATCTTTATCCTTTTCTTAGATTAAGAAAAGGTATATAATTAAGTTAATTATAAGTTTCTTTAAGTTATATTAAAGAGACTTAACTTACCTTAAGAGTTTACCTCCTAAATCTACTTACTTTATTAAGGGGCTAAGATTAAGATACTTATTAATAGCTATATAAGGAGGATACTACTAGTATATAAAGACCCTTATACCTACTTATTATAATATTTATTATAATTTTAAGTTAAATTTCTTTATATTACTTAAATTATTATTACCTCTCCTTAAGTATATATAATAGAATATTAAGGTTAAGAGGAAGTTTATTATTATTTTTAGCTTATTAAATATTATATACCTTTGTTTAACCTTCTTCTAATAGATCTAAAAACTTTATAAGGATTTAAGGAGGTAATTTAATTAATTATTAAAATATTATAATTAATTATTATTTATTATAAGTATATAAGATAAGGAAGTTATACTTATAATAAGGCTATCCCTTATTAATAGACTAACCGGCGAGTTAGGTTTTAATTCCACCTTTTAGAATTAAATCACCGAGCCTTTTAGCGCGTTACTATTAATAGTATAAAATATAATACTCGATTCTACCTTTTAGAATTGAATCGCCAAGAATTAGTGGCTTGGCGGTCTTAGCGATTCCTCGCGGTTATTCTACTTATTAATAAAGCTTTTATAATATTTAATTTTTAAATAGCCTTGATTATATATAAGAGAGTAATAATATTAATAATAAATTTAAGATTTAAGGCTCTTACTCCTCCTTTCTTAATAAGATAATAAGAGTAAAGGTCTCTTATTATCTTTTATACCTTATCATCTTATATTATTTTATAATAAGCCCCTTTTAATTTATCCTTAACTTTAATTAATATCTTAATAAAGTATAAGATATATTTAAATAAGGATAATATTATCCTCTCCTTAAGAGAGAGGTAAAATCTTCTTTAATAATAGGCTTAGTATTTAACTTTTTAAAAGATTTTATTTTAAAACTTATTAAGCTATATATTAACATAAATGCTTATTAGGATCCTTAAATATTTATAAGGATTTACTAGTAGGATAATCTTTACTTTAAGTATCTTAATTAATAGTATATTAGCCTCCTCTTATAATTAAAGGATAATTATTATATTACTAATATATATTATATTTTTAATTAAAGCTCCCTTACTTAGATTTTATAAATCTATAAGTCTTTTATTATTAATTATATTAGACCTGTATTTGAAATTATAAAGAGAGGGTAACTTAAAGGGTCCCCTTAATATATATTATTATATGTTAGATAATACCCTCCTTATATAATTATCAATAAATACCTTAATCTTAGCCCCTTAATAAAGTAAGTAAACTTGGGAGGTAAACTCTTAAAGTAAGCTAAGTCTCTTTAATATAATTTAAAGAAACTTATAATTAATATAATTATATACCTTTTCTTAATTTAAGAAGAGCTTAATTACTAGGGATTAATAATTATATTTAATATACTTATTAGCTTATATATTAAGATATTATAAATAACTTATAATCTTATATTTATAATTAATAAGGACTAATAGTTCTTAATATTTATCTACTCCCCTTTCTCTTTATATAAGAGGATTAAGATAATATTTATTTAATATTTTAAGATTACCCTTAACTCTTAAATTATATTATAAAAAGCTATTAACGTCTTTATAAGGATTAAGACTTAATTTCTTTTTATATTATATTTTATTATTACCTTATAAAAATTATTAAGAAGATTATCTTTACCTAATAATATTCTTAATATTACTTAATAAATAATAGCTTTAACCTCTTAAATTTAAATTAATTACCCTATTATAATAGGTAAAGGGAAATTTATATTATTATATACCTTAGAGAAAGCCTCTTAAGTATAAATTACTTCTTAATAATTAGATAATATCTAATAATTTATTAAAAATTTATAACTCTATATTAATATACTTAGTATATTAATACTCTATTTATATATATATATATATTTCTCTAAGGTAATTAAATATTTTATTATACGTATTTCTTATAAGAATTTAATATTATAAAGTTAATAATAATATTATTTTATAACACTTAAAATCTTATTAAAGTCCTTATATATATAAGCGCCTTAATAAAGTTATAATTTAACTTCTTAACCTAATTATAGAATTACTTTATTAACTTCTTATTTAATATAAGGTACTTAATTATAAAATTATAAGTATACTTTTAATTAAAGATATTTATAAAATACTCCTCTTAGGTCTTAATTATTATTATTTAAGCTTTTAACTTAAAATCCTTATTAAGGTTCTTTAAATTCTTTCCCCTTTTCTAATATTACAAATAATAATAAGAGAGGTTTAACTTAAGCTTATTTTTAAATTAATAATCTTATTTAATAAGCTCCTTTATAAATCTTACAATTATTACCTTATATAAATATTACTTGATTATTAGGTTCTTCCTTAAGAGATTACTTAAGGCTTACTAGTAAGCTATCCTTACCTTACTCCTTTTAAATAATATAAGGGTAAATTACTAGTAGTTAAGGCCTTAAATTATTAATAATTTATAACCTATTATTATTATAACTACCTTATAATCTATTAATAACCTTATTAATATAATCTCCTACCTTAATATATTACTTATTTAATCTTTATAAATATAAATTTAATTAATCTTTAAGACTAATTTTATACCTAGTTTATAATATATAAATACTTTTAGGCTTAAGTTTTTAAACTATTAATTATTTATAAAATTATTTACTTTATTACCTCCTAACTTTATAAGTAGCTTAAATAAGACTTATAAATTAGTAAATATTATTAGGATTAATAATACTTTATTTATTAAGGTTAAGGAAATATTTTAGTACCCTCTTATTATATTATAAGGTATTAATAGTAATATCTATTATAACTAGACTAACTATCAAGTCAGGTTTTAATTCTAACTTTTGGAATCGACTAAATACTTAATCCTAACTCTTAGAATTATCTTAAATACTTGATTCCTAGTATTAGAATCGACCTAAAAACCTTAAATACTCGGTACCTACTTTAGGTACTAACTCGAATCACTAAGGTACCGATAATTAGTAAGGGCTACTAAAATAGTCTAAAGATAGTCTACTTTTAATCTAATTTAAGAATAATTTTCAGCGCTAAATTTTAGGCCCTAATCCTACTAAGCCTAGTCTTAAATATGCATTACTATTTTATATTACCTGGAAATATTACTAAAAATATTAGTAATATTATTGAGACTCGTACTAAAAATAGTACTAATAGTATTAAAAATAGTAGTATTTTTAATTATATTACTAGTATTTAGTCTTAGTAACTTAAGTCTTCCTAATTCTTGAATATATGCATTACCTTTTTACATTACTAGGGAGTACTACTAAAGATATTAGTAATATAATTAAAAATTATACTAAAATTAGTACTAAATTAGTATTATTTTTAAATTATATACTATAAATAAAAGTCTTAGCAATTCGAGTCAATACCTTCGAGTTAATACTCGATTCCTAGTTAGGTATTAACTCGAATACTTAATACCTAAATTAGCTATTAACTCGAATACTTAATACCTAAATTAGGTATTAAATCGCTAAGACTCGAGTCGGGTACCTGACTCGAGTTTAAAGTACTAACTTAACGCGGTTAGTCTAATTATAACTCTTATATTCTTCAAGTTAATTATAATAAGTAGGTATTACCTTTTAAAGGGGTATATATTAAGGCTACTATTAAAATAAAACCCTTATATTTAATTTCAAATATTAAGATTCTTTTATAAAGTTTTATTTAGTATTAAATTATTCTTTATTTTATTAGAAGATAATCTTAATATTAATAATAATAGCTATCTTATTATAATCCTTATAATTTATAATTATTAATATTTAAGGATAATATAACTTATAATATTTTATAAGTTTATGTAATAAATTTACCTCTTATAATAATAAAATATTATTATTATAACTTATTATTATTTTATATAATACCTTAAACTTAATTAGATTTAAGATTAAATAAATATTTAATAAGGTTATCTTAATCTTATATATAATTATTAATCTTTCTTTTAATAAGAAGGAGTTTATTTCCTTTATAAAGGCTAATATTTATATATTAAAGTAGTTAAAAATTAAGTACCCCTCTTAATAAATATTATATTCCCTAATTAAACTTATTAATATAAATCTAATTATAAAGGATTTTATATATTTAAGCTTAAGTCTCCTTATAAGGAACTTAAACTTATAGATATTAAGGCTTAATTTAAAGATTATAATAATTTTATTATTAATAAGTTATTTAACCTCCTTATATTTTATTTAAAAGTATACCCCTTTAAGCTCCTTTATTATTATAATATATTAGGTAAGGAAGTTAAAGTTTATAACCTTAAATAAACTTCTTATAAAAAAGTATACTTATAAGCCCTTAATATAATACTTAAAGGTAATTTAATACTAACCCTTCTTATTTTAAGAGAATATATTTATAATATCTTATTAATTTATTATAATAAAAAGCCTTATTATAATTATCCTTATATTTAACTCCTTCTTAGGTCTCCTTAAAGTAATAAGTATCTTTGAATATATTTACTTCTTATCAATTAATTTTAAGACCTTTAAAGCCTTTTAAGCTTATCCTTATATTATAAACTTATTAACCTTCTTACTCTTATAAGTAGGTATTACCTTACTTCAAGCTAATAAAGGCTTAAGCTTTAACTTAAATAACTTTAAATAAATTATAAGTAATACTACCCTTATTATTAAACTTATACTTAAAAATAATAAGCCTCCTTTAAATTTACTCGTAGAAACTATTTTCTAGTGTTAAGGTAGCCGAAAAGAGATGGTCTAGCAGCTACTTTAAGCAGCTCGAGTACCGCGTAGGCCCTAGTTCGGAACGGCTAAACTAAACACCGGTGATCCTCGCGCCTAAAGAAAAAAGGTACTGCCGAGGACCCTTATCGAACTAAGGCATCCCTGCTGGAATCCTAATACAGATGCCTTTCTAGCTCTCTCTGCCCCCTATTACCATCGTTCCTTCCTTTAAGCAAGTCTCTGTAAGGTAACGAATATAAATGAGGCCTAGAGCCTACCTCTTACCTTTATTTCGTCCATTCCCTTATTTCTATTAGTAAAGCAGGACTTCACTTGTATTATTTACCCGCGCTACTATTATCCTTTATTCCAGCGGCCACCTTATAGTTAGCCCTTAGAGCCATCTTAACCTGCGCTTCCCTCCTATACTACCTTACTCCTTTATTATAGTAGTCATTAATCACTACCGTCGGTAGTATAGGACGAGTACAGCGTAAAAAGGGCAGGCTACCCCCTAGCTTTTACCTTAAGCAGCGTACACAGCTCGCCGCATAAGGGAAGACTCCGCCAAAGGCTGCCGACAACATAAAGAAGGGCCTGGCATCGGTACTAAAGAAGTGGAAGAGGTATTTCGTCTTCCGTCGAAGTCTACTATTGCCGTTACTAACTATATTACCACCTAGGTTTTACGGCGAACTTGGCTATAATCCTGAAACTTTCCTTATAAACGTACAAGTGCTAGACTTTAAAATATTTTAGAAATAGACGATAGATCGCTATAATAGAATCGGCGTGGCTTTAAGTTTAAAGAACTACTGGCGGGTTCTAAGAATACATGCCCTCGATAAGGCTAATTAAGACTTCGATCCACGCGAGAGAAGGGACATACGTAATATAAGATGCTGATTCCCGTAGGCTTTAAGAGCTCCACGCTAACGTCTTGGAAATACTAGTATATTAATTTACTTATCGGCGAGTATAGCCTCCGTACTACACCTAAAAAGAAACCGGTTATCGGCCTCGACGATCTCTACCTTCTCCTCTATATATACTAGGTGCTCGATGACTTAACATTTAAGGATAAGCGGTAGCGGGTTCAAGTTACTACTAGCTTACTTACGGCCGCTTTTTTCGGTTGTCGACCGTGTTTATTATTCGATACTCGAGTCAAACTCGACGAGCCTAATAGCTTAGACGTGCCCGCCGACGATACAGCGGTCGCCAGTACCTAAGGGGGCAGAAAGGTGATAAAAGATATCAAAATCAATGAAGGTAATCACGTGAAGAGCAGCTATAATGGCGATACTGTAATGTCTATCGATGCTGCTTGCAACATTGATGGCGATTTCAACACAACCTGGGATAGCGACAGCGATAGCGAGAGCGATTCTGGCTCCCTTTATAGCTGCGATGATAATTACGACACCGACGACGATTATAATACAGGACCTGAAGAAACTCGGTCATTCCTATATCGCCATTTCACTATCAGCATCGTTACCAATTAAATACCTAGGAAACCCAACCTAGTCTTTATAAAGGCGACCCTTCTCTATACTAAAGGGGAAGACAATAATCCGCGAATATAAGTAAACCTACGAACCCCCCGCCCTTCCCCTTAAACTTATACTGATCTATGGTTGACCTATATACTTATAGAAAAACGTTAGTCATTAATAGAGGAGATAATAATCCGCTATTCTCCCTCCTCGATTACTTTATATCTCTCGCGGTCTACGATAACGCTTTTAAAGCCACGTATATAAAAAACGTCGAGAATATATTTTAGGTAAAGATACCGCTAGGTAGGAAGAGCCTGACGCTGAAATGGAAACGTCGAGTTCTAGATCTTCTAGTCTTCCGTAAGCCTTTAAGGAGTGCCGGTAAAGTGGGTATATTACTAACAGAACCTCTGCTTACTAGCACGTGGATCCGCTACCTCAAGTAACTCGGACGGAAGGCCGGCTTCCAACGTTCTCTTACCTAGTATAGGCTCAGACGTGGCCTCCTGAATATTATTAACCGTACGTCTGCCCCTTAATCCCAGCTTCCTATTTACTTCTAGATAATCGTTCTATCACTAATCTTATATACTATTAACAGATAGCGCTCCCGCCTTAGTACGAGATTAGATCTTTAACTACCAGCAAGGAGCCGTCGGTTACTACCTAGACCAGGAGATCCGATTTAACACCGAGTCATGCTACCTAGGGAAGCCATCTAATGAGGTGGTCCAAAAGACTGCCAGGCTTGCCAGTTTGACGGCCGACACGAGTGCCCTAATAGAGCTATTATCCGAGCAGAAGGCCAAGTTTACCTAACACCCTCAAGTGATTCAACTCGCCTAATAAAACAAAGCTCTTATAGCGCGAATCCGCGCCACAGGATATAACTCTATCGGCGATGCTAAAGGGACATGCCTTTTTTAAAAGAAGAAAAAGGCCGAAGCCCGGTTAAATTACTTAAAAATCAAGCTGCGAAAATATATAATGACCTAAGCCCGTAAATAATACTTCCGGAAGGCTAACACTCTAACCTTTAACGCTTAATTTTCCGCGATAGTAGCCGCTTACACATCCCCTTAAAGCACCTACTATACTTAGTCGATCAAATATAATATCCCTAAGCGAGCTGAGGTAGTCCGACTGACCTGCCGTTATAGCGATAGTCTGAGCGATGGAAAAAAGCTCCAGTAAAGAATCCAGGCCATTAAAGCCAGGACGGCTTTGTACTATCAGCGAGAAACCTAGCGCCGCGGTCGGCCCAAGTCTACTATTAAATAAGAAGAGTCGGAGGGTACGGTAAATAAGTCCGAGGACATAAAAGATAATTTCCCTATGGTCTACCGGCCTACCTAATGCCCCTTCTGTCTAGGTAATAAGAGGTTACCCTACTAACATCAGGTCTTTAAGTACGCTAAACCTAACAAGATAATAAATAAGGTTGAGAAGCACTTAAAGAAGTACGCCTCTAAGGATTAGGTCCCGTGTCCGCATCCGCATTGCAAAGCAGCGGGATTGGTCCTGCCTAGTATAATGGGTTTCAAGAATTATACGGCGACGGTACATAAAATCTTCTTGCGTAAATAAACCCTACTTATATATACTATATCGTCTTTTATATAGCTCTATTAGTATGCCATTATTAAATAAAGAGGTGATGATATACACGAAGATTAGTGCCCTGAAATATAATAAGCCTGATGAGACCACAGTTACGGCCGTCAAGATACCTTCCTATAGATTAAAGAGGACTCAAGTGTAATGAGATGTTTCCTTATATATCTGGAGCGAAAAAATCGCGAACCATATAAGACTACACCGAGGTCTCCCTCTGTCACACCCGGCTCTACGCATTCGCGAACAAGTATAATACATGCCCCTCGAGAGACCTTTCTCAGGGAAGGAGGCACGTTTGAGTAGCCGACTTGACCCTTCACCATCATTGTCTTTGCCTTCCAGACCAGACTGGGCTGTTTTCATATTGCCGTGCTCGTAACTGTTACTTTACAGAATGGTACAGCAGGATTATAGATGATTAACCCTAGTAAGGTCTATCGATACATTAATAAGCGCTAGCAAGAGTATTAAGAGCGGCTAGGTTGGGAGATCGCTTTCGTAGACAGATCGGCTGTCTCTAAGTCCTCTAGAGATTTTCATGAATGCTTCAAGCACTCTGTCCTTGACGATCGAGCTTTAGCCAATCTAATATCTTTATATTACTGCTTAAACGTTATATGGCGCTGTACTTACTTATTAAAGTACTATGGCGTGGTTTAAAGATTAACTTATGAATTATGCGTTGAAGGAGATGTATTATCTAGTTAGTCTTCTCTCGACTAATATCCTGCCAGCAGTCCACAGCCAAATCGTTTACGAATTTTGGCTAAGCGATGAAATTCGGTGTAGAGCGTGGCGCGAGGGTACAGATCAAAATTTTATTGCTGGAAGAACGCCGATCTTGTCGAGGCTAACATGGGTGCCATAACAGACATGGTGCTTTTTCGGGAATCAGAATTTCGGACTTGTCGTGGTCTCGAATCTATATTCCTTGGCTCCTCGATAAAGGAGAGCCGAGAGTAAGAAGGTAAGCGGAACCCGGCCGAAATATTTGACTTGTTGGAAATCAGGCGTCCCAGTTTCTATTGCGAAGGAACGTCGAAGACCGGTCTTGTGCGGAGGGGATGTATTGCCAGAAATGTTCATCCCACGAAAATGGGCCATGCAATGGATATGATGTTAATTGGTTCGGTGTTGCGGATGTAAGAAATGGGGGTCATCCGGCATAGCTCCCGGCGTCCGGTTTTTGCACAATCTCTTTTCGTCTTGGTGCAGTCCTTGTCCAATAATCATCCTGGACAGGCCCCTCTTACCAAGAATATCATGCCGATCATTTGTCGATCAAAGACACTTTTATCGAGGCTCGGGGGGAACGGCTGACATCCGTTCGAAGCATGCATATTTAAACGCTATGCTTTGTTGAATTCGTCAAGTGACAAAGGCTCCGTCCTAGAGGCGTTGGCAAAACTTATATTCCCTCGAGAGAGCGGTCTTTGTCCAAGGTTCGCGACGCAGATCGCCTTCCAAGATACACGTTCCTATTAGAGATAACGAATCCTGTCTCCATCAATAGAGATCTCTCAAAACAGAGCAATATGACCCCTTTAATGTGAACGGAACCCCTCCCCAATTCTGGACCCGCCTATTCTAGAACTCTCAGAAGGTCTGATCTCTTTTGTCTACTTGAAGTTCACGTGATTGACGGGCAAAAAACGAGCCACCTTGACGGGGTTAAACGCGTGCCCACTTCTTTCCCGTCAGCAGATCATTAAATGCTCACTAGGTATCCACACCATCAGGTGTGGTTCATCCCCGCCGTTTTTCACCATCAGTTCATTGGGCCGCTATTGTAGAATCTTCGAGACTAGCGCGAACACAGCGACTACTCGATGATCCTGCAATCAAAAGCCGAGCACGAGAGCCGGGAACAACGGAAGCTCGCTGCCATATACATGTCACCCACTATCGTGCTGATGTTCCCATTCCGCGGTCTAATCCTAGCTTAGAGCCTGTTCTACCATTTAACCCTCGTATCAAGTTCCACAGCTCTCCCCTTTCTATTTGAAGGCAGAAGTCCCGTTTCCCAACACCAGTAGTCGTCATATCTTAGCACTCTGATCACCCCAGCAGTCACCCTTGCACACCAGCAGCCATGGCTTCTAGCATCATTGACTCTCCTGCTACTATAGCTAGCCTCCTTGACACCTTATCTGCTCTACCGACCTCCCCTCCGTCCCTCTATCTTGATCTCGAGGGAACGAACCTTTCACGTCACGGTAGTATTTCTATCATCGAGATTTTCGTCCTCCCTCAAAATCACGTCTATCTAATCGACGTCCACGTCCTTGGTGAGAAAGCATTTTCCACCCAAAGCTCTGATGTCCGGACGCTCAAAGTCATCCTCGAGTCTCCTGATATCCCAAAAGTCTTTTTTGATGTCCGAAACGACTCCGATGCGCTCTACAGCCATTTTAATATCAGCCTTGCTGGCGTCCAGGACATTCAATTGTTGGAGAACGCTGCCCGCCCCTTCAACCGGAGATGCGTCAATGGATTGGCGAAATGCATTGAGAAAGACGCCACGATGACCTATTCCCAGAGATCTAATTGGAAAACAGTCAAGGAGCAGGGAAGGAAGCTATTTGCCCCCGAGCTAGGCGGCTCCTACGAGGTTTTCAATACACGGCCTATAGCGGAAGAAATCAGGAAATATTGCGTCCAGGATGTCCTCTTTCTACCTGGGTTGTGGTCCACATATTCAGCGAAGGTCTCCGCAACTTGGGCGGAAAAAGTACGTCTGGCAACGCTAGCCAGAGTGTCTTTATCGCAGACGGTCGACTACAACGGACAGGGGAGGCATATGGCGTTGGGCCCATGGCCGTAAAACTCGCCCCCAATGCTGACGAAGGCGAAGAATGAGGCCACAGAGCTAGGAAAGGACGTGGGTATATGACGGAGATAAAGGCTTCGAATCTTCAACAGACTGTACGAGCTACTCCCTTGATGATTGCGATTATTGTGGATACTGTTATATTGGAAACACCATCAAAGTGATCGTATTTCATATAGTTAGATCAGGATATTTTAAGAGCTCAGAGCAATCACAAATTTGAAAACCAAAGAATACGTTTCCAAAGGAATGGAGTTAAAGCTTCACAAGACACGAGGTGATCTAAGAGACGAAGAGTCAGCAATCAACTTCGTTGGGAGGGGTTCTCCAAAAGCCATATCACCTGGAAGATTGCGAGAAGCTTAAGTTTGAAGCGTTTTAATGTGCTCGGTCGGAAGGTTAAGTGACCGCGAGCCGGCCCGTTAATGATTGCCTAAACCAAGATCGCTGCTCGTGCCTCATCACGTGACAGTAGTTTTTTGAGTGTACTCAAAAAACTACTGTCACGTGACCTCGCACCCTTTAGCTCGCATCGCTGATCCCTTTGCACGGATGGCTTCTGCTACTTTCCAATAGCTCATTGACAAGAAGGCGTCTGAGTCTGCAAGATGATGACCGCAGTTTCAGGAGTAATGGTCGGACCAGTCACGATGGAATGAGCCGCATAAGCTACCAAACCAGTGTGACCAATCATAAGACGTTCCCCACAGAGTCGTCATCTTTAGTGAGTGGTCACCAGTCGGTGTCACGGATCATTCCCGCTTCCGTAAGGCTGACCTCTGCCCGCACCATCGTGCCCTTATCCCTTTCCTTGTCACCGGAATGGCCGCGCTAGTACTAGCTGCCGAGCAAGGTCTTGGCATCAGAATACCAAATATGCTATGCTCTCCATTCAGTAAACAAATATTATGATCTAGTTACACCACCACCTTTTGATTATTTGTGCTATGGAAGCCCCCAAAACCTCCAGAGCGGTCAGGAAAAGGAAGCTTCCAGCCCGATATCAAGAGGGTTTATCTATTACTAAGATATCCAGTTATTGCGGTATTCCTGATACAGCGCATACATCTCCTCCTCCTCCTCCTCCTCCTCTATTACCTCCGAAACGACGAGGGAGACCTTCAACGCCTAGAACAGTCGTCACCGTGATCATCCTGGAGGCCGGTCCACCGGAATCAGCTAGGAGTGCGGTAGTACAGGGAGATTCAATTGCTGGGGTTCTGGATACGGCTACTACCACTGTGGAATCTACAACTCTGGAGGTCTATAAATCGGAGGATAGTGATGGAAACCCAGTAAAGAAAACCAAGAGGAAGGCTATACTGAAAAACACAACTTCTTAGAGGAAAACAGTCGCCCAGAAAAGGTTAGAAACTGTGGATTTTATACAGAATCTGCAAGACATACAATCAGTCGATTTCCAGCCATTGGAGGAAGGTCCTAGGCGGGCCCCTCAGCCTATCTACCCTGTAGAAACCGAACTGGATAGCCCATACGCCCTGTTCTTACTGTTTTAGACCCCTGAGATATTTGAGGTTTTAGCTACAAACACGAATGCGTATGCTCTGAAGGAGGGAGCTATCACACGAGATATAGGCGGTAATGGGGTGAGACGGTGTTATGAAGATACGATGAACTAGAGGATATGGTATACAACAAACGCGAATGAGCTGAGGGTATATATCGGTATACTCCTCTACATGAGCCTCCACCCTGAGGGAGAGGTAGCGACATACTGGCATCGTGATATCCTAACTAGGCCGAATCATACCCCTGCTCTCTACATGTCGCTCGTCCGATTTACTCAGCTACAGCGATTCCTTCATATCGCTCCCGTTACCGGCGATGACGTACCTCCTCAGGAATACACGGCCGATGAAATTAAGCAAATGACACCGGCATAGAGGCGTGAGGTCGACAAGGTATGGTGGGGGAAGATGGAGCCTCTGGTATCGATGTTTCGAGAGAACTGCAAGAGTTATATCATACCTGGTAGCAACGTGGCCGTGGATGAGATGATGGTTAGGTTTCACGGACGTAGTAAGCACACTACCAAAATGCCTAACAAGCCGATTTCAAAAGGCTATAAAATTTAGGCGCTATGCGAGCAAGGTTATCTATATAACTTTATGCATTACTCACGATTATGGAAGACGGTTAAACTACCTGAACATCTATCATTAACTGATATGCAGAACGTGGTATTTACCCTAGCGAGAACCCTCCCTCGTCTCCCTGAAGGCCAAACATATACGCTTTTCCTAGACAACCTCTTCACCAATACCGTGCTATTTCGAGAGCTACGAGCTGAGGGAATCGGTGCATGTGGGACTATAAGGCCGCATCTCAGCCTAGATTTTCCACAAGTGTTGAAGGAGTTGAAGGAGCTCTATGGGGAGAAACTACCCTGGGGTAGTCTAGTTGCGGTGCCCGTGGATCAGGTATTATGCCTAGGATGGATCGACAATAATACCGTGCTTTCCCTCTCAACTATGCATACTGTCAATCGGGTAGCTGATGTGGTAGAGAGATGGAGGAAAAGGCCACTCGCTACATCAACATTTGCTAGGGAGTCACGCAAGCCGTTTGAGGGTATGGGAGCACGAGTGGAACTGGCTATACCCCGCTATATCGATGACTACAACTATAATATGGGCGGGGTAGATATCGCTAACCAGCACCGCGCGGCCTACAGCTCACAACGCAAGGCCTTGCGTAACTGGATACCGACATAGTACTAGATGGTGGATAGTGCAGTGGTGAATGCCTTTAAGATAGGTGTTTTTATACCCGGCAAGTACTGGAATCGTCGTCAATATAGGGCCTTCAGGGAACGACTATAGCAGGAGTTATTGGAGTTCTCGGAGGAGGCTGCAGTAAAGAAACAACAGGATATGCTCCCTATACAGCGACTCGAACGACCAGAAAAGCATACATATGTGAAGATGGCGGTGAGGGCCTAATGCGTATGGTGCAGCTATAAGGGTCATATAAGGCGAGCTCGTACACGAACACCTAGTCCGAAAAAACGATGTTTTAGTGATGAGATCTATCCGAATGTACAGGATATATACCCTAGGCGAGTGTCTTATAGATGTGATATATGCGATGTTCACCTATGTGGTCGAAAGTATAAGTATTAGTGGGCATGGCACGGCTAGGAACGACCCCTATTAGTTAACCACCATAACATATATGATTAATTCCTCTTGCTCGGAGCTAGCTATAGCCTATGCGACGCACCGAGTGCAGTTTATATATATAATAACATGGTGTTGTAGTTTTGTAACGTTGCTGTAGATATCGTAAATACCTATAATCACCGCATGACGTTTCAATAATATTGATTTTCGATGCCAAGACCTTGCTCGGAAGCTAAAACTTAGCGCGGCCATTCCGGTGACAAGGAAAGGGATAACCCAAATATCCTTCTATTTTCCTGTCTCCTCACCCGTTCCACACGATGGCAAGCGGGTTAGGGATAAGGCCTGTAAACATGATCCTAGACTGGCTCACATTGCATTCTTACTCAGGCCCTGCTAGCTTAAATCTTCCAGCGGAGATCGGAAATCGTGTTGAAACTCCGAAGTTGAATAGATCCCACATTGCTCTACTGGTACTGTCCCTACAGTGCCGCCTTTTAGTTCGGTCCTGTCAGCACCTCGATGAGCCAGCATTAGTGGGGGCGGAGAGGACAACGAGGCAAACAGACCAGGATGCAAGGAGCTTAGCCGCGACTGACGGTTGAGAAGTTTGGAAACGAATGAGGAGATGATTACTGATAGGTATAAGTATGCGTATTTCACATCCGCGAGTTCCTCTTTGCTAGTTTATATACACTCTAGACGCCTTCTAACATTGACATGCGCATACGTAATCAATTACCATAGTAAAAATATCTTGTATAATAGGCAGCGGTCCAGGCTGGCTTGTTCTTCGGGATAAGGGCGTGATGCATCTCTTATGCGATTGCCTTCCTCCGACTTGGATATACTACGGAGTGCAAAATCTCACACCGCCTACGGGTCCTGCAAAGACTCGAGCCCCGCCACTTCCAACGTTATTGTCGACGGCTCCTCCGACCTTTACGGGCTTTCACGATTGCGGTTATTAAAGTCCTAAGGGAGCAGATTTACTGGCAAAGGGTACGATTCTTTCTAAGCTCGAGTCAGCGCAAGGTGGATATATCTATCAAGTCTAATATATATAATATCTGATATCGTAGGAGGCCATTAATCGTGGTCGGTTGATCGATATATATAATACCTGCCATTCTTGCGGATGATTAGTATAAGGTCCGCGTGACATAATCGTGCCAGCTGATCTACTTTCTTCACGAGATTTAATTTCCTTCTGGTAAATTATTGAGATTTCGCTTTTGTTGCGTATGGCATGCTGTCTGGTTCCTTAGCATAGGAGACGAACTGGGATAAAACGCTAGCGACTGTGCGAAATATATATATCGTAGACTAATCGGGAGAGGTGTTAAAGGGGCAAAAATATCACTGTTCGCCTTCTACAGAGGATAGAACCCATCTTATAATCAATTGAATTGGCTCCTAAAAACAACCAAGACGGCCCCTAAGCTTGAAGGAAAATCGTATGATTTCATAGATCATACGATAACAGGAAGAAGGAAAGTCGTATGATTTCTTAGTTCATAGGATAATAGGGAGAAGGAAAATCGTATGATTTCTTAGATCATACGATAACAAAAGTAGGAAAGTCGTATGATTTTTTAGATCCTACGAAAACAGGAGGAAGGAAAATCTTATGATTTTCAAGATCATAGGATAATAGGAAGAGGGAAAATCGTATGATTTCTCAGCTCATAGGATAACAGGAACAAGGAAAATCGTGTGATTTCTCAGATCGTATGATTTCTTAGATCGTACGATAAAAGGGAGGAAGGAAAATCGCACGATTTCTCAGATCATACGATAACAGAAGTAGGAAAGTCGTATGATTTTTTAGATCATACGAAAACAGGAAGAAGGAAAATCGTATGATTTTTAAGATCATACGATCACAGGAAGAAAATTTCTATTATTATTCTAAATAGGGACTATTATCAAGTCTTCATACTTGCTTTCACATTGCAGCACGCACCCAGGCCGAGGTGGACTAACACCTATAGCCCCTCACCAAAGTTTTTAGCTTATGCAGAAAGCTGTGGAATTCTTGGCAAAAGTTCCCACGTCGATTTGGCAGCGATACAGATACTACTAATACTGTTCATGATTCCATTCCTAAGCATCTAAGTAAATTCCTTAGCTCGATCTCGGCTACGAATAGGCAAGATCTGCTTGCGACATAATATGCACCGCAGAAGCGTACCGGACGTAGA